>ERZ791625.89-NODE-89-length-75915-cov-3.950883_pt1 | contig 75915 bp, 73 predicted proteins | sample MGYA00510267_ERZ791625 | MGnify/ENA primary metagenome ERZ791625 (study PRJEB30046, sample SAMN00715229) | human gut metagenome | study: EMG produced TPA metagenomics assembly of the A metagenome-wide association study of gut microbiota in type 2...
CATTTCGCCGCCGCTCTCAAAGCATATGCAGCGTTCGTTCTGCGTGATTTTTTGAGCCGCTCGGTTCAAAACGGAGAAGAATTTTTCCTTGTTGAGCGGTTTCATGAGATAATGCAGTGCGGCAACATCATAGCCCTCGGCAATATAATCCGAATAGCCGGTGATGAACACGATTTGAACAGCTGCATTTTCGCGGCGGACCTTACGCGCCGCCGACACACCGTCCATCCCGCTCATTTCAACATCAAAAAGCAGGATATCGAAAGCTTTATACTCGTCGTAACGAAAAAGAAAGCTTTCCGCAGAAGGGAAAACCTCAATCTCAACCTCCGTACCGCGCTGTTTTGCCCATTCAAGCAAAAACGACTGCACGAGTGCTGCATCGGTTTTGCTGTCGTCGCATATTGCAATGCTGTATTTCATACGCATACCTCCGAGGAGCTCCGAAGCCACTGCAGCTATTGTACCAAAAAGAAGCATCATCCGCAAGCAACCGTTGTTTGATATCCGAAAAAAACTACAACGGCAAATATATTTCACGGAAAGAAGGAGCTGCGCCGGTGCCCCTTTTGCTCAGAGCATTCTTTCGCCGTCCATAAACACGGCTTTAAGGTTTAAATTCGCATCAAACACAGCAAGATCCGCAGCGCGGCCGCACTCAAGTCCGAACGGAGCGGAATCGCCGAAAACGGAGGCGAAAGGTGCATACGATGCAGCAAAGAATGCGTCGGACGGCGAAATGCCGAACGAAACAGCGTTGCGAACCGCATCGGCAAGGGATATTGCAGAACCCGCAAGCGTGCCGTCCGCAAGAGCGGCGCATCCGTCGGACAAAACGAATTCCTGCCCGCCCAAGCTGTACCGACCGTCGGGCATTCCTGCGCAGCGAAGCGAATCCGATATCAGGCAGGTTTTTTTGCCGAAGACCCGAAAAACTCCGCGAACCACGGCAGGGTGAACATGCAGCCCGTCACAGATAAGTTCAACGGGAATTCCGAGATGGGCTGCCGCGCCTGCAATACCGGGGGAACGGTGCAGGCAGTCGTTCATGCCGTTGAAAATATGCGTAACATGGGAGGCTCCGGCTCGAAATGCGGCAATTGCCGTGTTGTAGTCAGCCGCACTGTGGCCTTCCGAAACGGTGCAGCAGCCCGAAACGCTGCGAATGAATTCAAACGCACCGGGCAGTTCGGGCGCAACGGTGACGAGTTTTATCCGACCGCCGCTTGCGGCATTAAGCTGATGAAACAATGCTGCATCGGGCGCAAGAAGATTGCATTCGGCCTGCGACCCGCGCTTACTGCTGCTGAGAAAAGGTCCCTCAAGATTTATGCCGATGCATTTTGCGCCGGCAAGGTGATGCAGCTTCTTCGGAGTGCGTTTGATGAATTCCTCGCGCATACGGCAGAACGCATCGATTGAATGCATGGCGGCAAAAAGCTCCTCTGCACATAAAGTCATTGTTGTTGCAAGGAAGGAGGTTACGCCTTGGCTGAGATAGTATCGTGAAAGGCGGAAAAGCGGGGAATTGAGCGGAAAACTATCGGCACCAAACTCATTGCATTTGTAATTGCTGCATTCGTGAATGTCGTTCAATACATTTCTGTCCGAAAAATCCGCATCCGAAAAATCTGCGCCGTATGCCCCGTGCGTGTGGATATCAAAAAGTCCGGGAACAACAAAGCCGCCGTGCGCATCGAGCGTTTCGCATTCGCAATCAGATGCACAGGAATCGTTGCTTCGGCGCAATGCAGTGATTGTGCTGTCAAACTCGATACTCCCCGTTTGCAGTCCGCAGGGGAGCAGCAAAGAGGCATTCTTGATAAAAAAACGTTTCATTATATTAAATACTGACCTTAGCCGATGAATGTCGAAATTCGCACACTTAATTCAAAACAATTATTTATTCTGCATCATCTGTGCAAGTCCGATCTTTGCACTGCGCAGAAGCAGACGAAGTGCATGCGAAACGGATTTGCGGGTATCCTCATCCATATTTTTAAGCGAGCGGAGCATTGTTTTGACGCATACGAACCAATTGTCTGAAATATCTCGGAGCGTCTTTGCATTTGTATCCTGCATAACGGCGTAAACGGTATCGACAAATTGCTCACGCTGCCTGTTATCCATTCCTGCGAGCCAATGCTTGAGCGTGAAGTCGATAAACATGCTGCTGTTGTTGACCTTTTCAAGATAGGTGAACTTGTCGCACAACAGTTCCCAGGAATAAATATCGTGCTGCATGATTCCGCTTTCGGTACTGTGAATGATTGTATACTTTTCTTCGTGACCGAGAAGCATGCCGACGACGGATGACTGCGGAACGAAAGTGTTCACAAGCACGCAGATGCTTTTGTAGCTGTCCGAATTCAAAACATCTTCCGTGAAGCCCGGGCCGTCATAATTATAAATATGAGTGATTCGGCGGCGGGCAGCCTGTTCGCAAAATGCTGAGGCATAAACGGCGAGGTTGCCGCCTTTTGAGTGACCGCCGACGGTTATATCGCCGCCGTTTGAAGCGGCAATACGGTTCAGATAGTCAACGGCATTGCTTTGGGCAGGAACGGGACAGACAAAACACATGTTGAAATCCTCCTTCCAACCGACAAGCGTGCTGTCGGTTCCGCGAAAAAAAACATACAGCTTGTTCTTGCTCGGACGGAATGTGACGGCGGAAAACTGAGTTTGCGTTGCGGCATCAAAAAGGTGTGAGTAGCCGAAGAGCTCAATATCCCGAAACCGGCGGCTGTTTAAAAGCATTTCAAGCAGTTTCGCATCGTTTTCCTTGCGCAGAGAGCCCGGCTTTTTTATGTTCAGCGAAATAAGCGCCGCTGCGGCATCCGCAATGGTGACGGAAACAGGAGAGTCACAGGGCATGATAAGCTCAAACGGCAAATAGCTCAGCCGTGCAAAAACGGCACCGTCAACCTCGTTGAAAGGACTGACGGAGAGAGGAAGGTCGCCGCGCCATATGAGATAGTCAAATATGTTTGCCAATATTAATCAAAACCTTTCCAAGGATTCGGCAATAACCGCTTAACGGAGCGGCAACGGATAAAAAAACGTATGAAATGTGAAACAACTGCAAACCGTTGCTCACTTCAGAACTTTTGGGTTATCCGCTGACGAATGTATTTCAACTAAACCATTGTCGAAACTCCGCAATTGAATTATAATGTAACCGACGGCAAAAGGTCAAGCCCTGTGCCTGAATTTGCCGCAAAACAGCCGAAGGCTCTGTGCTGCGGCGCAGTTAAAACGGATACGGAGAGAAATATGCTTCTTGAAAATGTCGAAAAATACATAATTTGGCTCTTCTTTTACAGTGTGGTAGGTTGGATTTACGAAAGCACGCTGTGTTCTGTTCGTGCGCATAAGTTCATTAACCGCGGCTTCCTTAACGGTCCGTACTGCCCGATTTACGGCTGGGGGGCAGTGCTCGACATTCTGATACTCGGAAAAGTTCAAAACCCTGTGCTGCTGTTTTTCCTCGGTGCAATTGTAACATGTTCTCTGGAATATTTCACCTCATACATCATGGAAAAACTTTTTCATGCGCGTTGGTGGGATTATTCAAAACGCAAATTCAACATTAACGGACGCGTCTGCCTGCTCGGTGCGGTTGTGTTCGGAGCATTTTCGGTTATTCTGATAAAACTTGTTCATCCGCTTGTGTCCGATGTTACGAACAGCCTTCCCCGTGCTGCACTGCATTGGCTTGCGGCGGTGATGTTTGCAATAATTGCGGCGGATGAATGCGTCACGATCGGCGGCATTGCGGGATTTAATAAAAAACTTAAGGAGCTCGCCGCAGCGACAGAAAACGTAAAGGCAGATATAGGACTGAAGCTGCACGATAAGGGAGGGCTCGGAAGCGAAGTGTACAACGCTGTTCATAATGCAGCGGCTGGGTTTGTTCAAAAACTGAATGCGCAGCAGCGGCGTATACTTGCGGCATTCCCGAAACTTCGAACCATGGAACATAACGATATTCTGAATGATGTTCGCAAGCTGATTGCCGATGTTGAAAATCGGCGCAGGAAAAACAAAAATAAGCATAACGACTGACAAGTGAGCTTGCCGCAGCCTGCGGAGAGAATGCAGTTCTGCCGGGCGATTCGGGCGGCAGAATAAGAATAAACAAAGGAAAGGACACAAAAAAATGAAAGTTCTGATAATGAGCTGCGATACCGGGGAAGGACACAACAGTGCGGCGCGTGCGCTCGTGGGTGCATTCAACAGACGAAATATCGATTGTACTTTGATTGATCCGCTGATATTCCGCGGGCGCAAAGCAAGTGAAATTGTCTCTGCTTCCTACACTGCAATGCTGAGAAAAGCACCGGCGTTGTTCGGGATTATTTATAAAGCAGGCGATATTTACAGTTCAACGAGAATAGTGTCCCCTGTTTATTATGCAAACTCAAAGTATGCTCCCGGCCTGCGTGAGTATATCGAAGATAAAGGATTTGATGCCGTTGTTTCAACGCATCTTTTTCCGATGGAAGCGTTGACGGCAATCCGAAAAAAGGGAGGGTTCAACATTCCGTGCTACGGTGTGCTGACGGATTACACCTGCATTCCGTTTTTCGGCGAAACAAAACTGGACGGGTATTTTATTCCACATGAGGAGCTGCGCGATGAAATTGCAAAATGCGGAATACCGAAAGAGAAGCTGTTCGCAACAGGCATTCCCGTAAGCAAAAAATTTGCTGTACACGAATCAAGAGCGGCGGCAAGAGCGGCACTCGGGCTTCCGGCGGACAAACCCGTTATGCTCATAATGAGCGGGGGCGTCGGCTGCGGAAATATCCTTGAGCTTTGCGACACGCTTGAGCGGTGCAGCAGCGGGGATTACCTTGCGTGCGTTCTGACGGGGCATAACGCTTCACTGAAGCAGAGCATTGATAAACGATTTGCTTCGGCAGGGCGGATAAAAACCGTGAGTTTCACAAAACAGGTGAATCTCTACATGAATGCGGCGGATGTAATGCTGTCCAAGCCCGGAGGATTGACAAGCACGGAAGCCGCTGTTGCAAACGTCCCGCTCGTGCAAATGCTGACATATGCGGCATGCGAAGCAAAAAACATTGCTTTTTTCACCTCTCACGGGCTTTCGATACGTGCTGCGAATGAGCGTGAAGCGGTTTCGGCAATGTGGAGCTTAACGGACGACAAACAAAAAGCGGAAAAGATGCGTTCAATGCAGCGCGCCTGCATAAACCCGAATGCGGCGGACGATATTGCGGCAAAGGTGGCTGAAGGATGGATATAAGTTCTTTTGCACGGTGCGCGGCATATGCGGCGTTCGGCTTTGCCTGCGGCGGAGTTATGTTTTGCAGATTCATGCCGCTGCTGCTCGCAAAAAAAGATATAACAAAGCTCAGCTCGGACGGGAATCCCGGTTCTGCAAACGTATTTATAAATTGCGGGATACCGCTCGGGCTGCTGTGCCTGTTTCTTGATATGTTCAAGGGTTTCCTGCCCGTGCTTCTTGCGGAAGAAAACTATGATGTTCGTCGATTGTCCTTTGCGATTCTGATTGCCGCCCCGGTGCTCGGTCATGCGGTTGCTCCGTTCGACCGTTCAAAGGGCGGCAAATGCATTGCAACAGCTTTCGGCGTCCTGCTTGCGCTGATTCCGCAAACAAAAATCGTGTTCCTGCTTGCCGGGTTGTATATACTGTTTTCAACTGCAATCAGGATTTCTCCGAATCGTGTGCGCAGCACAGTAACGTTTGCACTGTTCGGAACTTTTGCCGCCGTGATGCTGCTTTTAAAACGGCGTGCGCCGCTTGCAATGGGATGCCTGCTGGTTTCTTCAATTGTAATTGTGAAACATTCAAAACTCTTTTGCTCGGACGAATGTGCCGAAGAGGGCAGCGCCGTAAGCGAGGACGACGGAAACAAGGCAAAAATATAAAACGAGAAAAAGTGAGATGCGAAATGCGGCTTTACAGCTGAGACGTGTCGGCAAATCCGAAGGAACGGTGAACGGCACGGAGATGCATCGATATGCCTTAAAATATCGTCAGGCTATAACAAGCTATAACAAACCCGTATGTGAACAGGGGTAAACAGAAGAATTATTCCTGTTTAAGCTGATTACATATATCATCCAAATCCAAGGCTATTTCGTGCAGTGCGGAAATAAGCTTTTTCGTGTTATTCAGATTATAATTGCTGCGTCCGAGCAGATAGTCCGTTGTGACATCAAAAAAATCAGCAAGACGCAGTATAGCTGTGCTGTCCGGATTCGTTTTTCCGGTTTCATAATTGGACAAAGTTTTTTGATCTATGCCGGTTGCACGAGCAACGTCTATTTGACGAAGATCGCGATCTTCACGCAGTTCACGTATTCTGTTCGCCATTCTACGATTAAAGCCTTCTTTCAATGCATGGTTTAATGCAGTCTTATTATGCGCTCGGAATTCGATGCTGTTCGTTCTTTCGACATAATGCGACTGTCATTTGCGGAATTATACCAAAAAATTACTCACACCCCCTTGACATACTAAAATAAGTATGGTATCATTCGCTTGTACTAAAAAATTAGTATAATACACGTTCGCAAGGAGCATACACATCATGTACGGAAAAAACATCAGGCAACTCAGAACCAGATTATTCATCGCACTCGCAATTGCAGCCATTGCAGCCATTGTAATGGCAGTCGCAACGTTGGCGGACGGAGAAACGAGCATCGGAGGAATGATTTTTACGCTTTTGTTGGCTCTGCCGATACTCTTCCTTGAATTCTACGGCCTTTTAATTGCACCCAGGCTTTGGTTGGATTATTATAAAGCCGGTTTTAAGGGAGTTGCGGCTTGTTTTATTGGTATGGCGGCGGGCAGTTTTTTCCTCGCTATATGGGGCATTCTCAAAATGATGTTCGGCGGATTGGTCTGCGCCGTAAAGTCTCTGGCAGTCGGAGCGCAGGGAAACAAGAAATGTTCCGTGCAATAAAGACGCAAACAGATAAGGAGACGCAGAAATGAAACGATTCTTTCTTATGTGGTGGCTTGTAATTGCATTGTTACTCAGCGGGTGCGGTTTGTCGGCGTCCCGTGTTGAAACACTGAAAAGCTGTTCTTTTCAGTATAACGAGGGAACAAACGATTACAGCCTTTTCTTTGGCTTGACTGACAAAAACGATAAGTTCCTGTCAGCCGGTGTTGATGTTGATATTCGTATTGTAAACGATGAAAATGAAGAAGTCTATACCGGTACAAAGTTCGTTTCGCCCGATGATTTCGGCTGTTATACCAGCCGGGCTGCCGGGGAACAGTATCTTGCCAATGTGAGAATCCCTGCCGCTGAGATCAGAGCAGGAAAGTCCGAAAGCGGGAAGGTTTATTTCACCGTGTACAATGGAAACGCGATTCGGTTTGACGAAGCAAATTGCGATGCTCTGTACTGCTTGCCTATTGAAGAAGTTCAAGTGACGTTTGATTCATTTCCGCTGGATCTGAAGATGAAGGACTTCATGGGCGGTACGGCATCCGTGATTCAAATTCAAGGAGCTGAGTTTAAGTTTGACAAGGACTATATTCCGAAGCTGACCGTTACGATTACCGGAGAAAAGAAAAGCGGGAGCAGGGATTCAGGGTATGACATGATTAGTTATAAGCTGTATGACAGTGCGGGTTATCTGGTAGACTCCGGCAATATATACCTTTCTTCTTTGAGTGCCGGAGATAAGTTCAAGGATAACTCCGTTGTGATCTATGACATTACTCCCGGCGAATCCTACACATTCCGGTTATCGGAATACAGCTGATGAACTCTCGTAATCTTTTCATAAATACAATGGTCGAACTATTCTGAAAAATGAACCGTTCTACCGGTTTCGAGAACAAAACCGGGCAACTTGCGAAGGGTTGTCCGGTTCGCCGCAGTTTTTCCCACGGCAAGCCGTGGATCGGCTTTTCGCAAAAGTGCAAAAAGCTGCTCGGCACGTTCGTCAACACCGAGTGCGGCAAAGTCGGGTTCCTTCGTTGTACTTTGAATTAGGTTAACGATTCTGTTGCTCAATTCTATCTGAGCCGAGATGTCGCCACCGTTGTCAAGAACGTTATCCAGTCCTTTCTGAATCACGTCCGCCAAATATTGCGCCAACACCTTGGAGGCTTCTGCCTTGTCAATCGGGGCAACAGCCTTGCGAGCCTCCGGAATTTCCGCAAGCTCGCGGGTCAATGCGTTATTGATGACTTGTTCGTACAGTCCTGGGTGCAGCATGGAAAAGCCTCGATTTTTTCAAAAATCAAAAACTCGATTTTAAACTTACAACACATCTTATCAATCACAATCCGAATCGTTTCGGTCGGTTTCCTGTTCGCCCCATGGATTTGCGGCGGCCTCCTCGGTCGGCTCATCGGAATCGACGGTATCGGCGAACGAATCAACCTCAGCGGAGAGCGGAGCGGACTCTTCTTCGTTGATGCATTCTTCGTCAGCCGAATTGACGGTTTTCAGGTGCTTCTTTGCAAAAAACGGAAACACGGGACGGCCCATAATCAGGTTTGCAAAAGGCTTTTCAATTAAATAAGTTGCCAGTATTGCTGCCGCAAATGCGAACACTGTTATTACAACAGCATATCTGTTCATCCAGTAGGTGATATTCAGCATGTTCGGAGGAATTTCTCCCGACCATTTCGGAATGCGCCAGGTGTTTTTGCACTGAACGGCAAGCCATTGATGCCAAATATACAAATTGTAGGATATTCCTGAAAGAAAACGCATGAACTTGTTTGAGAACAGCCAGCGATACCATTTGCTTGACAGTGCAGTGGTGATAATAAATGTCATGAACACAAAGGCAAGCTTTGAACGCTCCGTGACCTGCCAAACCTGCCGTTCCTGCGTGGCGACGCAATCATTAATCAAGTAAACGATGAGCAAAATGCTGCAAACAGAGAAAAGGGTGTTTACCGCATTAAAAATTCTGCTGCGTCTGCAATTTTTTGCAATCAAAACAAAAGCCGACGCTCCGAGCATTCCGATTGAATAAACTCCGAGAAACGCAGGGAACTGGTTTATGCGCATTGCAAGATATACATTGCCCTTAAGAACAAAGTTTTCGGTATAGACATAATTAATTATGTTAAAAACGGCAAAAATGAAGAAGATTCCGTATGCGGGGGTGAAACTCTGCCGGTTTTTGTTCCGCGGTCCTTTGATGAATTCGGCAACGAACGGAAAAAGAACATAAAACCAAACCTCGATTGCAACCGTCCACAGCACAACATCCAGCGGAGTTGCAATATATGTGTTGACCCAAAGCGTTTGGGTAAAGGTCAGGTGGGCAAAAAGATCCTTTAAGGCGTCCGCCGTTGTTGCATATGCCCCGGTCGGAAGTGCGGAGGCAAAGAAAAGCAGCAGCACGGCAAAATAATAGCTCGGCACGATTCGCGCAATGCGTCTGCGCGCGTAGTTTTTCCAACTTGACATCTCTTCGCCGAGAATAATGCTGCGCATCAGCGGCAAAAACAGCAGGAAACCGCTGATAAGAACCATCATATCCACAAAAAGATATCCGACTGTTGCGAAATTTGAAAAATCTATTTTGGTTATTCCGACGAAGGCAAGCCACGGCGTTTTAATTACGGGAAAAATCCATGTTTGCTGCCAAAAATGGAAAATCAAAACAATTATTACACTGACAGCCCGAATTCCGTCAAGAACATCAATGTGCCTGCAGTCTATTCTGCTTTTTTCTGCTGTAACCATAATTCTCCTAACAGTTCTTTTCTGCGCAGAGCTGTGCCGAAAGACATTTTCTGCGTGTTTTATTATATCAAACGCTGTATTTAACAGTCAAGTACTCTGCTGCGGAAACAACATGCGCTCCGAAAAGTGGATTAAAGTTGCGGCGGCAAAGACCGAAGCCATGCATCTGCCTGTTCGCGGCGGTTGAAGATGCGGCATTCGACATCCCTATGTGCGGCAATAAGCTCAAGCACCTTGGGACGGGTTTGAACTCTGTACCCTTTCACAAGCTCAACAAGCTCCGCGCTGAGTTCGTTTTCGACCCACGGCATATCCGCGCGAACCTTTCCGACCCGTGAACGAATGCCCTCCATGCACTGTTTCTCACTGTAATCAAGAAAAATCACGGTATCGCATTTTTCAAACCGTGCAGCGTAAGTTCGATTGTAGTCCCCGTCAATTATCCATGAGTCACCCTGCATTATACGGTTCAGCTCCAAATCGAACTCTTCGCGTGAGATGTGAGTTCTGTCCGCTCTCCACCATATATTATCAAGGTGAAACAGCGGTATTTTTGTTTTGCGGTGCAGCTTTTCGGCAAATGTGCTTTTTCCGCTGCCCATGCATCCGATGATAATAATCTTTTTCATTTTGAACCTCTTACTGTTTATTCAGCCTACTTTAACATGCCGTGAACGTTGTTGTCAATTTTTTTCTGTTTACCCCTTGACCCTGACGCCGCGTTATGCGGTAAAGCAAGCAATAAACTCATGAGTATAAGACAGAATGTTGAAAAGCAGTATACACCGTTTAACATATTTTTCGAATACATATCATTCGGATGTTTCGATTATTTTAAGTGAGTCGGATTGAACCGTTAGAGGGATACAACTGTCATAGGAACGAAAAAAGCCTTTTAATAAGCCGCGATCCATGTTATAATACCCAATGATAACATGAGTGCAGTATGTCCGTTTCAACTATGCGGAAAAAGACTTATCGCTGAAACGGTGCAGTGCGCGGCTTGAAAGGACGGTTCGGATTTCAATGGCTATACGAAAGATTTTTACCGATGATGCGGAGTGCTTATATAAAGTTTGCAGGCCTGTGGAGCATTTCAACAAACGACTCTATGACTTGCTGGATGACATGGCGGAGACTATGTATAATGCGGAGGGAGTCGGGCTTGCAGCGCCGCAGGTCGGCATTCTGCGCCGCGTTGTTGTAATGGATTGCGGTGACGGATTAATTGAAGCCATCAATCCCGTTATCATCAGCACTTCGGGAGAGCAGGGTGATTTGGAAGGTTGTCTGTCGTTCCCCGGGAAATCGGGTTATGTAGTCCGCCCGAACCATGTTGTGATGCGCGCCTATGATCGTGACGGCAGCCTTATTGAATACGAGGCGGAGGGTTTGCTTGCGCGCTGCATAATGCATGAATGCGATCATCTGGACGGGCATGTCTACCTTGAAAAAGTGACGGAACCGCCTGAAGGGTTTGACGCGGGACAGGCGGAGGAGCAGGAATAAAACAGCGTCCGCGAAAGAGCGGGGCTGATTCCTATCTCGGATTTTATAAAGATAAGGAACAATAACAATATGAGAATCGCTTTCCTGGGAACGCCGGAATTTGCTGTTCCTTCACTCAAAATGCTCATTGAACAGGGGCATGAAATCGAAGTTTTCACTCAGCCGGATAGACCGCGCGACAGAGGGCACGGGCTTGCAATGCCGCCTGTGAAGGCTGCTGCACTTGAAGCGGGGATAGCAGTGCACCAGTTCGAACGGATAAAAAACGAAGAGGGCGTCCGTGCGCTGAAGGATTTTGCGCCGGAGCTTATGGTCACGGCTGCATTCGGACAGATACTCTCACGGGAAAACCTTGAAATTCCGAAATACGGATGCATAAACGTTCATGGCAGTCTTCTGCCGAAGTATCGCGGAGCTTCCCCGGTGCAGTCTGCAATCATCAACGGCGAAAAGGTAACGGGTGTTACAACGATGCTGACCGATATCGGCATGGATACGGGAGATATGCTGCTGCAGCATGAAACAAAAATCGGAGAGAACGAAACGTACGGCGAGCTTTATTCCCGTCTTGCCGTTATCGGTGCGGAAACTCTGCGCGAAACGATTGAAAGACTCGCTGACGGAACGCTGCCGCGAACAAAACAGGATGATGCGCTTGCAACAAAATGCGCAAAAATTAAAAAAGAGGATGCATGCATAGACTTTTCAAAATCTTCACAACGCATTCACGACCTTGTTCGCGGGCTTAATCCGGAGCCGTGTGCATTTGCGATGCTTTCGGGGCAGAAAATCAAAATAATTTCAACACGGCTTGTTCCTGATGAGAAGCAGAATCAAATTCTGCAAAATGCATCGGTATGCGGTGAATGCGTCATTGCCGATTCGAAAAGGGGCCTTTTCGTTCGGACAGGGGACGGTGTGACGGAAATCACGGAATTGCAGTTTCCGAATTCAAAGCGCATGAATGCAAAAGCTGCGCTTAACTCGAAAAAAATGCTCGGCTGCATTTTTAACGGTTGAATCGATGCCGAATAAAGCAAAAGCGCAAAACTGTCCCAAAACGTCCGCGCAAAGGAATTTAAAATGACACAAAAAAAGATATGCAGCACACGGAAACAGGCATATGATGTTCTGAACCTTATCATGCGGGAAGGAGCATATTCAAACCTTGCGCTGAAGGAAGCACTGAAAAACACGGAGCATAACCATGCTGCGCGGATAACGGCACTTGTTTACTGCACTGTCGAACATTGCAGCTACGCCGATTACCTGATCGCTCATTACGCAAAGGGACGCATTCACGGAAGCGTGCGGATCGTGCTTCAGATGGGCATTGCCGAAATGCTTTTTATGAACACCCCGGATCATGTCGTTTGCAGTGAGAGCGTGGAACTTATACGAAGCATCGGCAAAGGTGGTCTGTCCGGCTATGTCAACGGCGTCCTGCGCAGCATTGCACGCGGCAAAAATTCCGACGGTCTGCCCGAACTTCCGTCCGAATCGGCGAAAAAACTGCATGTTCTTTACGGAGTGCCGGAATTTATGGCTTGTGAATACATCAGGGAATACGGGTTTGATTTTACCGATGAAATGCTTGCATCGCGCGTGCACAACTTCACGGTGAGAGCACAGTATCCTTTCACGACCGAACAGCTTTGCACGGAATTGGACAGGCTCGGCATTGAATATCGTCGCGGAAAATATGTAAAAGATGCACTCGTAATCACGAAGTCCGGCGAATTGAATATCAGCGGGAGTGCATTGTTTAACGAAGGCAAAATTGCAATTCAAAGCGAGAGCGCGATGCTTTGCTGCCTTGCCTGCGGCGCGGAATCCGGGATGAAGATTCTTGACGCCTGCTCCGCACCGGGCGGAAAAACCGCCTGCCTTGCGTCACTGATGAAAAACAACGGACATATTGTTGCAGAGGAGTTTCATCCGCACCGCGTGAAATTGACGGAAGCGACACTCAAAAGACTCGGCGTTTCAATTGCGGAATGCATATGTGCGGATGCGGCGGAGTTCAATCCCGAATTTGAAAATGCGTTCGATGTTGTGCTTGTTGATGCGCCGTGCTCGGGCATGGGTGGAGGGACGAAGCCCGATGCCTATCTCAATCGAACGGAAAACAATGTTTGCGAATTAGCTTCCCTACAGCAAAAAATCCTTGAGGCTTGCTGCCGCTGCGTAAAACCGGGCGGAAGGCTTGTGTATTCGACATGCACCGTTTCAAAACGCGAGAATGCGGATACGGTGCAAAGCTTTCTGATGAATCATACGGAATTCACTGCCGTTTCGCCGTTTGACTGTGTCGATTCGAATAAGCTGCGGCAGAATGAGGATATTCGCCGACGTTCGGCGGACGGAATGCTTCAGCTGTTTCCGAACCTTGACGGAATGGATGGGTTCTTTATCGCTGCGGCGGTAAAATCCGGGGCAGAAATGCGGAATGCAAAATCGGAATCCTGACGTGATATGAAATTTGACATCCGTATCGTTTGAACGTATCGGAACGCAAAAAGATAAGCCGAAAGGCAAAAACGAAAAGAGAGAAAAATGAACGAGCTTGCATCAATTACGACAGAGGAACTCGGCTTGCTGCTTGAGGAACTGCACGAACCGAAATTCCGCACATCGCAGGTCATGAAATGGCTTGCAAAAGGTGTGCCGCCCAAAGAAATGCTGAATATCCCGAAAACGCTGCGCGAAAAGCTTTCCGCCTTCCCTTTCGGCGGCGTCGGCATCATTGAATGCAAACAATCAAAAAAAGACGATACCGCAAAAATGCTTTACGAAACCGAGGACGGCAACGTTGTTGAGGGTGTTTTGATGCGATACTCGTACGGAAACACACTCTGTATTTCAACCCAGGCGGGCTGCCGCATGGGCTGTGCTTTCTGTGCGTCAACACTGAACGGCAAGGTTCGAGATCTTACGGCGGGGGAAATGCTTTCGGAAATAACCGCTGTTGAACGCGCTTTCCCGCACGCTGACGACAAAAAACGAACTGTCACAAACATTGTAATGATGGGCTGCGGAGAACCTCTTGACAATTACGATAACACCGTTAGGTTTCTGAAGCGTGCAGCGGCGGCGGACGGACTCGGAATCAGTCCGCGGAATATTTCGCTTTCAACATGCGGCCTTGTACCGAAAATCTATAAACTCATCGAGGATGCACCGCATGTAACGCTTTGCATTTCGCTTCATGCGCCGAACAACGATATCAGAGACAGACTTATGCCGGTGAATCGGAGCTATCGAATGGAGGAGCTGATACCTGCTGCAAAACACTATGCGGACGTGACGGGACGAAGGGTGATTTTTGAATATGCATTGGTTGCGGACGTGAACTCATCCGAAGAATGCGCAGCTGAGCTTGCATCAAAGCTTCGCGGCATAAATTGCCATGTGAATCTTATTCCGCTGAATTCCGTCAAGGAACGCAGCCTTAACGGGGTCAGCCGTGCATATGCATACAAATTTGCGGAGTGGCTTGAAAAGAGGCATGTTTCCGCAACGGTTCGGCGCGAATTGGGTACCGATATTGACGGTGCATGCGGACAGCTCCGAAGCAAGCATATCGGTCAGGACGGGCTGATAAGCAAACCCGAACAAGAATAGATTTGATTCCGGCCGCAATCGGTTTATTATAACAGACTCGGAACCGGTTGAGCGAACAAATGTGTTTGTCGGAATAACCGACGAAACATTCAACGAGGAAAGTCAGATGATTTATGCTTACAGAACTGAAACGGGGCGGCGAAGTGCGAATGAGGACTATTGCAGCATACCCGCCGAAAACGAAAAACCGATAGCGGTCGTTGCCGACGGCATGGGCGGACACCGCGCGGGAAATATCGCGAGCTGCATTGCGGTTGAGTCGATTGTGAAATACGTCGAAACAAGCACAATAACAAACACAAGAATGCTTTTGCAGCATGCAATTTCATATGCCAATAAACAGATTTTTGATGCAGCGCAGCAGGATGAAAGCTGCGCGGGAATGGGAACAACGGTCGTTATGGCATATGTTCGCCCGCAAAGGTTCACCTTTGCAAACGTGGGCGACAGCCGACTTTATCTTTTTAACGGCGAAAGTTTGAAGCTTATCACTCGGGATCATTCGTTCGTTGAAGAACTTGTGCGTTCCGGAGTCATAACTCGGGAACAGGCGGAGACGCACCCGCAGCGAAATATCCTTATGCGTGCAGTCGGAACAAGTCCGTTTATAAAGGCCGATACGGGGATTGTTGAATGGAAGGACGGGGACATAATCATGCTTTGCAGCGACGGTCTGCACGGAAGCATGAATATCAGCTTGGCGGAGGAGATACTGAGCAGCGAAAGCAATCTGTTGACGGCGTGCGACAGACTGACGGACGCTGCACTTGCAGCGGGTTCATCGGATAATGTGACCGTTGTGCTTGTTAAAAATGCCGGGGGGATTGGCGCATGATAGGTGAACTGATAAACGGAAGATATCGCATTGAATGCGAAGCGGGCAGCGGCGGCATGGCGGATGTGTATAAAGCCCATGACTTAAAGACCGATAGAACCGTTGCATTGAAAGTTATTAAAAAAGACTATTGCAGGGATCCGAAATATGTGCGCAGATTCGAACGCGAGGCGCAGGCGGTGCTGTCGCTGAAAAACGCCAATATCGTGCGCGCTTACGATTACGGAACATACGATTCAAGAAGCTTTATCGTTATGGAGTTTGTGAAAGGATGCACACTGAAAGAGTATCTTTCCGCAAAGAAAAAGCTTGATGTGAAAACTGCCGTCGGAATTGCAGAAAAGATTCTTGACGCACTTGAGTGCGCACATAACGCCGGATATATTCATCGTGATGTAAAGCCGCAGAACGTACTGATTTCAACAACGGGAGAGAAAAAACTCACAGATTTCGGCATTGCCAAAGATGCCGATGCAACAACAAAAACGTTCGACGGGAAAAACGTTGTGGGTTCGGTCCATTATATTTCCCCGGAACAGGCGAAGGGCGAGGAAGTCGGCACGGAAAGCGATATATATTCCGTGGGAATAATGCTTTTTGAAATGCTTGTGGGAAAACCGCCTTACGAAGGGGAAAATCCCGTGCAGGTTGCACTGCGGCATATAAACGATACCGTTCCCGCACCGACAGAATTTGATTCGGCAATACCTCCGGCTGTAAGCGATGTTGTGCTTAAAGCAACGGCAAAAAAAAGAGAGGAGCGATACAGCTCGGCAGCAGAGATGCGGCAGGATCTGGAACGCGCAATGGCTCAGCCCAAAAAGCATATTCTGCTGAAGAACGCGGTTCGGAATGCGAACCGCAATGCGCAAAAGACCGAAAAACATGGGAGGCGGGCAAAGCTTTGGCATGTTGTGCTTCCCGTATCGCTGATGGTTGCATTCATAGTCGGAATGTTCGTGTTGTGGTATGTTTACATGTACGGCGGTGCGGGCAACGATAAGCTGTCCCGTGTGCCGGACGTGCTCGGTGAAACAAGTGCAGAGGCGGAGAGGGTGCTTGAAAACAGGGAATTCAGGATTCGGGTTGCGGGAACGGAAGCAAGTGCGGACTATCCGCAGGGAACCGTTTGCCGTCAATCGCCCGTAAGCGGTGCGGCGCACGACAAAAACGGTTATGTTGATGTTTGGCTGAGCAGCGGACCTCCGCAGGAAACCGTACCAATGCCGGATTTAACCGGAAAAAAACTTGACGAAGCGTCATTGCTGCTGAGTGAGATAGGAATGTATATTGAATCCGTGGAATACGAGCCCAATGACGCCGAACCCGGAACAATAATCTGGCAATCGGTGCCGAGCGGAAGTGAAATTTTGCCCGGCGAGGAAACAATTGATGTTCGGATAAGCGGCGTTTCGGGGGAAACAATGCTGCCGATGCCGGCATTGTCCGATTACGACAGCCTTGAGGAAATAGCAGCGGTACTCGCTGCATACGGCATAAGCGATTACTGTTTCAGGTTTGCGGAGGATTACCGCAATTCAAATGTAAACACCGTTGCGGTTCAATCGTCAAACGTGTTGGCTGCGGCACAGAACCCGAATGCGGGAATCCCCGTTTTACCCGGGTCGGTTCATGTTGATGTTTATCTCGGAGAGCAAATAAAAAAGTCAACATTTGCTCATATGTCAACGGATGTTCTCGCCGATGCAGCCGATTCGACGTTTACTGTTGTTCTGATTTCAAACATCGGACCTTCCGAAAACGGCGGAAGCAGATTCGTGGTCTACGAGCAGATTCTCGGTGCCGGACTGCACAGCCTGAGCTTTGATGCGGGTTTTATTGCGGAAGGCCTGTTTGACTGCATAATCTATATGAACGGAACGGAAATCAAACGTATGCCCGTCAGGTTTGAATAAGACGTAGGCGGTGCAATTCGGAACGAAAGCGCACACTCTGCCGATGCGGAGGGCGACCCGATTCGAACATGCACTGCACAGGAGCAAAAAGTATGAAAGTAACCAAACAGGGAAGAATCATTAAGGGCATAGGTGGGTTTTACACCGTGCTTGCCGATGACGGCTCAACCTGCGTCTGCAAGGCGCGCGGACTTTTTCGCAAACAGGCAAAAACGCCTCTTGTCGGAGACATTGTCGAGTTTTCATATGATGAAGAACGCGAAAAAAGAGAACGCACGGCTTCGGAGTCTTTCTGCGATGCGGCCCATACCGCCGGAGGAAGCAACGGATATCTTATGAACCTGCTTCCGAGAAAAAACGAGCTTATTCGCCCCGCAGCCGCAAATATTGACAGATTGCTCATAGTTGTTGCGGCAAGCCGTCCGGAACCGGATCTGCTTTTGGCGGACAAGCTCCTTGTCTGCTGTGAAAAACTTAAAATAGACCCTGTTATGGTCATCAATAAATGCGATGAGGATGCCGAAGGTTCGGCGGAGCGCATTGCGGCCGAATACGAACGAACGGGTTACCGAATTCACAGAGTGTCAGCTGCGGACGGGTGGGGTATTGCCGAGCTTAAAGCGGAGCTTGAAGATGCTGCTGTCTGCCTTGCGGGGCAATCCGCCGTCGGGAAATCTTCCCTTCTGAATGCGCTGCTGCCGGGTATCGCACTCAAAGTGGGTTCGCTTTCGGAAAAGACGGAGCGCGGAAGGCATACGACGCGGCATACGGAACTTATACCTGTGGGGAACAGCGGTGCGGTTTTGGACACTCCGGGGTTCAGCTTGCTGGACAATATCGAAATTGAACCGCGGGAAATAAAAAATTGCTATCCGGAGTTCCGCGCCGTGCGCGGGGAATGCAGGTTTAACGGCTGCATCCATGTTTCCGAACCCGGCTGTGCCGTCAAAAAAGGCGGCGAAAACGTCATAAGCCGGGGGAGATACGAACGGTATGTCCACCTTGTTAAAGAGGCGGAAGAAAATAAACGCAACAGATTTTAAAATATAACACCGCTTAAGACAAATAAAAGGAGAACAGGAAAAATGATTAAAATTGCACCTTCAATACTTTCGGCGGATTATGCGTCACTCGGCAGCGCGGTGGATGTGCTTGCCGATTGGGGGGCGGATTATGTTCATCTTGATGTTATGGACGGTGCGTTTGTGCCGAATATCACTTTCGGCGCACCGATGACAAAAGCATTGCGCCCGCATACGGAGCTTGTTTTTGATGCTCATTTAATGGTGGAGAATCCTTCAAAATGGGTTCAGCCGTTCAAAGAGGCGGGTGCGGATATTGTAACGATACATGTTGAAGCGGATAAACATGCGCACAGTACCCTTCAGCTCATTCGTTCGCTCGGCATGAAAGCAGGAATTGCACTTAATCCTGCAACACCGCCCTGCATGGCGGAATATCTTTTTGACAGCTGCGACCTTGTGCTTGTTATGACAGTCAACCCCGGGTTCGGCGGGCAGAAATTTATCCGCACTGCGGCGGAAAAGATAAAAACCATACGCAGAATGCTGGATGAGCGCGGCCTTACGGATGTTGAAATTGAAGTTGACGGAGGCGTGAACCCTGAAACCGCAAAAATCTGCCGCGAATTCGGAGCCAATGTGCTCGTTGCCGGCAATGCTGTTTATTCTGCTTCCGACCCTGCCGCAATGATAAAAACCCTTCGCGGGCAGAATTAAGCATATTTGCGGCGGGTTTGAACGGCGGCTGCACACACCTTGCGTTTGCTGTGTGTGTTTTTACGATGCAATAAAGGAACGAAATAACAGGTAATGGCAAAAAAGAATCAAAATGAAAATATAACCCCGAAGAATCCGATAATTGTCCAAAGCATGGACGATGTGATGCGTTCTTCAATGATGCCTTATGCGGAACATGTAATTCTTGAACGTGCTCTGCCGCGGGTTGAGGACGGATTGAAACCCGTTCAGCGCAGAATTCTTTACACAATGATGGAACTGGGGCTTTCCCCCGATAAGCCGCACAGAAAATCGGCGCGTATCGTCGGCGACTGCCTCGGCAAATATCATCCGCACGGCGACAGTTCCGTTTACGACGCGATGGTTCGCATGGCGCAGGATTTTAACATGCGCATACCTCTTGTTGACGGGCACGGAAATTTCGGCAGCATGGACGGCGATCCCGCTGCTGCAATGCGTTACACCGAGGCGAGAATGACGGAAGCTGCGATGCGGATGCTTCGTGACCTTGAAAAGGACACGGTCAAATTCAGCCTGAACTTTGACGACACACTCAAAGAACCGGATTTGCTCCCCGGCTGTTTCCCGAACCTGCTTGTTAACGGTTCAAACGGCATTGCGGTCGGATTGACGACCTCCGTTCCGCCGCACAACCCGACGGAAGCGATAGATGCCGTGATCGCGAAAATTAAAAACCCCGAAATCAGCCTTGATGACCTTATGAAGATATTGCCCTGTCCGGATTTTCCCGTCGGAGGATATCTTTTGAACACAGCGGAAATTCGCACGGCATATGAAACGGGCAGGGGAAAGCTCATCAATCGCGCAAAAACGCATTTTGAACCGCTCAAAAACGGAAAAACAAATATAGTAATAACAGAGTTTCCGTATCAGGTCAATAAGGCTGCCGCGCTTGAGAAGGTGCTTGCGCTCGTTCAGCAAAAAAGCAAATCGGTATTCGCCGGCATCAGCGATATAAGGGACGAGTCCGACAGAACAGGCGTTCGCGCCGTTATAGAAGTCAAAAAGGATTTCGATCCGCAGAAAGTGTTGAATGCTCTGTTTAAATACTCCGATCTGCAAAAAACCGTAAGCGTTATTATGGTTGCCATTGCGGACGGAAAGCCCAAGCTTCTCGGGCTTTCGGATGTGTTGGATTATTACATTAAACACCGTGAGAACGTTGTAACACGCCGCAGCAGATACGAACTTGACGCCGCCGAACGCCGCGCCCATGTCTTGCAGGGGCTTATCATTGCGCTTTTGAATATTGATGAAGTAATTGCGCTGATTCGTGCGTCGAAATCTCCGAAAGCAGCCAAACAGGGCTTGATGGAGCGGTTTGATTTAACGGCGGTCCAAGCGGATGCGATACTCGATTTGCGCCTGCAAAGGCTCACCAACCTTGAGCAGCTTGAGATTGAACGCGAATTCGACAGGCTCAGCAAGGAAATAAAGCGGCTGAAGGGTATACTTGAGTCAAAATCAAAGTTGGATAAACTCATCATTGACGAACTGACGGAAGTTCGGGAGCTGCTGGCTTCCCCGAGACGCACTCAGCTTATAGATGCAGTTCAGCCGAATGACGACGAAACCGAAGAAAAAGCGGCTGCGGAACCCGCTTTTGTGATGTTCCTTCCCGATAACAAACTGCGCAGGCTGCCTCCGAAACTTGCAGCGGCGGATTTTATCGCAAAGGAGCAGCCGATACGAACTTTTGATACTTCAACGGACGGCGTTTTGCGCCTGTTCACGTCGCATGGTGCATGCTTAACGCTGCACGTTGAAGATATTCCCGAAACCAAGCCGCAGGCAAAGCCGACAAACCTTTCCGCAGTTTTCGAACTTGAGCAGGACGAAAAGCTTCTCGCGATATGCGATGAGGATTTTTCTGTCGGCAAGGTGTTCTTCTATACCCGCAGCGGACTGGTCAAATGTACCGAGGCTTCCGAATACATAACAAAGATGAAACGCATTGCCGCCGTCAACCTGAAGGAGGGCGACGGGTTGGTGCGTGTCGAATACATGCGCGAAACAACGGCCGACAGCAGCATCCTGCTTGTGACGGAGGGAGGGATGAGCATTCGTTTTGCTTCCGACACGGTTCCCGTCACAGGCCGCGCAAGTGCAGGTGTGAAATGCATAAAGCTTGATGACGGAGACGGTGTTATCTTTGCAGGGCATGTTCCGGAAGAAGGTGAGCTGCTTGTTGCTACCGACCGAGGTTACATGAAGCGCAGTTTCATATTCGATCACGAAATTCAGGGCAGGAACGGCAAGGGACTGCAATGCTTCGGCTTTAAGAAAAACGGCTCAAACGGAACGCGTATTGCGGCCGTAATGCATGTTACCGATCCGCTTGACCTTGCAGCAGTTCAAAAAGACGGAACGCAAACCGTGTTCAACACGGAGGAAGTTCGAATTGAACCGCGTGCGGGCAGGGGGCAGCCCATGGTTATGGTTCTTATGGATAATACGGTTGCGGAACTGAAAAAAACAGACAGCTCCGCGAAAAACAATGCCGAGAAAAATCCAATTTGAGTTTTGCGATAGGATTTAGCTGAAGCTTTTTCCTGCATAAACCCGAATTGTTCAGCGAATTCTGGTGTTCGGAAAGAACAAAGCGTTTTTATGTGATTTTGCTGAGGATCGCGTTCAGCTTCTTTGCCTGTTCGGCGTTCAGCATCGGCAAAATGCTGTTTGCGGCAGCCTGTATCTCTGCCGAATCGAGAGTTCCGTCCTGCTTTTGCTGCTCTGTGACGCGGAGCAGCTCATCCATGAGCGAACTTTCGCTGCGGTTCTTATATTTGTCCACCAGTCTGCCAATATCCGCTTCAGTGCGCGGGTCAATGTTGGCAGCGGACGGATCCTGCTGCCTGTCGTCGGCTGCTCTTTTTGCTGATTTTTTCAGACTTTTTGCCATTGCGAAACCTCCGTTGCAACTTGTGATGTTGAGAAAGACGGCATGAAGCGCATCAGCATACTTAATACGCACTGAAACGCACCGCACCGCTTGCTCTCAATAAATAATATGCACATGCAGACAGGTTTGTGAATAGAATGTATTCCGAAGGATGTGTTCGGCGGTTTAATTCCGATTAATTGCAGAAAACACCGGGAAGCGAGGTTTTATTCATGCAGCGTGTGCCGACAAGACAGAGACAATTCGTTCCGAACGGGAACGCAGCAAAACGTCCGCAGGGAGGTGAAGCTTCGCCGTTCCTGCGAATCGCAAGACGAATTCGGGAGGAGCAGGGCATTGAGCAGCTTCGAGCCTTCCTTGCCGCAATGGTTCCCTTTGTTGCACCGAATGAGCTGAAAGGCGTATGTGCAGGGTTCGGATTGGACTATGATTCGATTGTTTTGCTTCGAAACGAACAGACATCAAGGCAAGCTTCAAGGATGAACCGCGGGGAAAGTGCATCGGGGAATGTGAATGCCGGCGGCATGAACGGATTTATGAACCCGTTCGGCAGCTTCGGCAGCGCAGGCGGTGCGGTGAACGGAAACATGGGAAGCATGAATTCGGGTGCGGCAATGAACGGAATGAATCCGTTCGGCGGCATGAATCCGTTCGGCGCAGCAGGAGGACAACAGATGCAGCTTATTCAAATGCTTATGGGAATGCAGAATATTATGAAGAGCGGAAAAGGCGATATTTCCCGGATAATGAATATGATGGGCGGGCGATAGACAAATGCGCCCGAATGTGCTAAATTATGCGTGTATCGGTGCGGCCGAAACCGGTAAGCTCTTTTACGGGAGTTTTTCGGCAAAACAAAATCGGTGCAATGGTGTAAACATGAAACAAGAAAAAAGAAATGAAAACGAATGTGCGGTTCGGTGCAGTCCGCAGCAGGTGCAGGCAATTCTTGAAGGGCTTGCCGCAGCACATCCGGATGCAAAGCCCGAATTGAATTTTAGCAACCCGTTTGAGTTGTTGATTGCAACCATTCTTTCCGCACAATGTACGGACAAGCAGGTAAATAAGTGTACTGCTCAGCTTTTTAAGGCTTATCCCGATGCGGAGTCCATGGCGGCAGCCGATGAAGAAACACTGAAAAAATACATTAAGCCTTGCGGGTTTTTTAACACAAAAGCAAAACACATACTGTCGGTCAGCCACGATTTGACCGAAAAGTATCACGGTGTTGTGCCGAATGACAGGGAGGCTTTGCAGTCGCTTGCGGGTGTGGGACGAAAAACAGCAAGTGTCGTGCTTTCAAATGCGTTTAATGTTCCGGCGATTGCTGTTGACACGCATGTGTTTCGCGTCAGCAACCGTTTGGGACTTGCCTGTGCGGCAAACGTTGAAACGACCGAAAAACAGCTCATGCAATGCATACCTGAGGAGAAATGGTCAATTGCACACCATTGGCTGATATTTCACGGCAGACGCGTTTGCTCTGCGCAAAAACCGAAATGCGATATATGCACACTGAAGGAACTATGTAAATACCACAAGGAGAACAGATAAAATGCAATTTGTTGATAAGGCGAGGATAATTATAAAAGCAGGCAACGGCGGCGACGGATGCGCAAGCTTCCACAGAGAGAAATACGTCAGTCACGGCGGACCGGACGGCGGAGACGGCGGCAGGGGGGGCAATGTTGTTTTCCTTGCCGATGAAAACATGAACACACTGCTTGATTTCAAGTTTGCACGATTCTTCCGTGCACAGAACGGCGAAAACGGCAGAGGAAACATGCAGTACGGCAAAAGCGGTGAGAACCTTGTAATTAAGGTTCCTGTCGGAACGCGTGTGCGCGATGTCGAGTCAGGCAAGATTATTGCGGATATGAACAGCCCGGGCAGGGAACGTACTGTTCTGCGCGGCGGCAGGGGAGGCAGGGGAAATGCCAAATTTGCAACGCCGACAAAGCAGGCTCCGCGTTTTGCCCAAGGCGGACAAAAGACGAAGGAATATGAGGTTGAATTGGAGCTGATGACGATTGCGGATGTAGGTCTTATCGGCCTTCCGAATGTCGGCAAATCCACCATTCTTTCTGTTGTCACAAGCGCAAAGCCGAAAATTGCGAATTATCACTTCACGACGCTGACACCGAATCTCGGCGTTGTAAAGCGTTATGACACATCATTTGTTGTTGCTGATATTCCCGGCCTTATCGAAGGCGCAGCGGACGGCGCAGGACTTGGGCATGATTTTCTGCGTCACATAGAGCGCACACGGATGCTCGTGCATGTGCTCGATATTTCCGGTTCGGAAGGGCGTGATCCGTTTGAGGATTATTGCCAGATTCGCAGTGAGCTGATGCGCTACAGCGACAAGCTTGCGGAACTGCCGGAGCTTATTGTTGCAAATAAAATGGATATAACCGGTTCGGAGGACAACCTTGAGATTTTCCGGGAAGAGCTTGCAATGCATATTGAGGAGGATAAAGCGCAGGGTAACGGCGGACAGGACGAGCTGCCGCGCATTTTCCCCGTTTCGGCTGCAACCGGCAAGGGGTTTGAGCCTTTGCTTGATGCAATTGTTGAAATGCTTAAGGAGCTGCCTGCAACAAGAGAGTTTGCTGAGGATGATATAATTGAAACCCCGCAGTACGAACGCGGCTTTGCAATCAGCAGGGAAGGTGAGGTCTACACCGTAACGGGCGGAACCGTTGAATATATTTTGGACACGACGGATGCCGATGACGAGGAATCTATGCGGCGTTTCCAGCGTATGTTGAAGGCTGAAGGCATAATTGATGCTCTCCGCGAGGCCGGAGCGGGCAACGAAAGTATTGTGCGCATGGGTGAATGGGAGTTTGATTTCATCGAATAAACGAATTGCATTGAATATATTTAACACTGATAACGGGTTGTTTGATGCATTTCGGCATTGAACAGCCCTGTTTTTTAACAAATTATGCATAAAAATGAAAACCGAAATACTCAATAAAATAACCGAAAATAAGAAACCAAAACTGAATACTAAAAAATATATCAAAAAAATTGAAAAAAAGTGTTGACAAACGAGGCGCATAGCTGTATAATACACACCGTTGCAAAAAGTGAGCTCAACGGGGTGTGGCGCAGTTCGGTAGCGTACGTGCTTTGGGAGCATGGGGCCAAGGGTTCAAATCCCTTCACCCCGACCAGTTTTTTGTGGCCCCTTGGTCAAGCGGTCTAAGACACCGCCCTTTCACGGCGGTAACAGGAGTTCGAGTCTCCTAGGGGTCACCACTCTTTTTGAGAGGGCCTTTAGCTCAGTTGGTTAGAGCGGTCGGCTCATAACCGATTGGTCCGGGGTTCGAGTCCCTGAAGGCCCACCAAGGCATACACCGCGGTCCGGTAGTTCAGTTGGTTAGAATGCCAGCCTGTCACGCTGGAGGTCAGGGGTTCGAGCCCCCTTCGGATCGCCATTTTTTTCAGTAAAAATGCGTTGCCGATACATCCTTATGCTGGTGTAGCTCAATTGGCAGAGCAGCTGATTTGTAATCAGCAGGTTGCGGGTTCGAGTCCCATCACCAGCTCCACCAATTTGCAACTTATATGGACGGGTTCCCGAGCGGCCAAAGGGAGCGGACTGTAAATCCGTTGTCACAGACTACGATGGTTCGAATCCATCCCCGTCCACCATTTTTTTTATTTTGCGGGAATGGCGGAATTGGCAGACGCGTACGGTTCAGGTCCGTATGGGGGCAACTTCATGCAGGTTCAAGTCCTGTTTCCCGCACCATAGAAGAACTCTAATTTGGATACAATTAGGGTTCTTCTTTTTTGCACCCCACCCCATCGAGAAAGAGCTTACCGCAAGGGACTTTCAGACTTCTCGCACACGAATACCGAATCGACAACAGCCTCGGCAGAGCAATCTGTCGGGGCTTTTCGCGGTTTTGAGGCGAATGGTTGCCGCTTCCCGCACAGTAATCGTGTGCGAGATGGGTAAATCGTGTACGAGATGGGGGGTAATCGTGTGCGAGATACTACTTTTCAATAATTTGTGCCAGAAATCCCGTCCGAAATGTAAACCCAAGAATTGATACAAATAAATGCCGTTGTCAGAACAGCAGAATGGCTTGAAATCAAGGGCTTTCGGAGATTAGGGATTCTCCGGCAGCTCTTTCTTTATGCCCGATTGCCACTGACATCATAGCAATATCGAGATCGGGAGTGACAACAGCAACGGAGAAAACGACAACACCCACAGAGAAAAACGGCAACAGCAGAGAAAAAAGCGCCAACACCCTCTGACAACAGCAACAGGCAACATTAAAATGTTTGACAACAGCAAGAAGCCCGGAACCGACCTCTTCAATGAGGCTGGCTCCGGGCGATTTGTTATTTCCGGCAGTCTGTGAGTATGACTTGACTTTTCAGGCTTTCAGAGTGATTTATAGACAGACGTGCAGGTAGGCTTTCGGACAAAAAAGTGTAAAAAATTTCGTAGAGTGCTTTACTCTACGAAATGGCTTGCCAACTAGTCCTCAATATTTTACACCGAGACAAATGGTTTGTCAATATGCAACAGACAAATTTGTAGAAACAAAGCGAATATATTTTCGTCGATGGAAATCTGTTCGGAGATGGTGCGCCTTAAACCTTGTGGCAATCCCTTCTCCAAAATGCCAAAATGGACTGCGAAAGGAGGTGAAAACGATGCCAAAGAAAGAAAACAACATCTATCTGAGAAAAGATGGTCGTTGGGAGGGCCGATACCCCAAGGACAAGACGAATGGCAAAACCCGGTACGGTTATATATTTGGTAAAACCTTCGAGGAAGTCGAGAGCAAAATAAACGAAATTACTGCATACTCCTCAAAGTTGTCTACAGCCAGTGGCACCTCTTTTGAGAGTTTATCAATGGAGTGGCTTATAGCGCAAAAACCGCAACTTAAAGCTTCCAGCGTAGCGAAGTACACAAACATTCTCACTTCATACCTGATTCCAAGGTATGGAAAAATGTCTGTTGGTTCAATTGCACGCAAAGAAGTTGTGGGGCACAGCCGTGAACTTCTTGTTGCAGGTGGAGTTAAATCCAATGGTCTTTCGCCTAAAACTGTCAATAGTATCCTGTCCGTTATGAAGAACATTTTTGCATATGCAGAAAGGGAAAAATGCCTCCATGTAGCTGATATCAAGGACATTTCAGTCAAGCAGCCACAGAAACCCATGCGTATTCTAAGTCGTAACGAACAGCAACGTTTGAGCAGTCATCTTTGCGAGAACCCAACTCCTTGTCATCTGGGCATTTTATTGTGTCTCTATACCGGACTTCGTATAGGAGAAATCTGCGCAATGAAATGGAAGGACATCTGTATCAATGAGCAGTATCTCTATGTTCATCAAACAATGCAGCGAATCCAAACACATAATAGTACGAAAGGGAAAACCGAGATCGTCATCTTGCCGCCGAAGAGCGATTGTTCTATCAGGCACATCCCAATTCCCAGCGATATTATGCAATTACTCATGCCGGCGCAGAAACAGGGGGATGCATTTCTCCTGACTGGATTGATTCATAGCTTCATCGAGCCGCGATGCATGGAGAACCATTTCAAAGCGGTTGCTGAAGAGTGCGGCATCCAGAACGTGAATTTTCATGCGCTACGTCACACATTCGCCACAAGATGCATTGAACTTGGTTTCGACATAAAAAGTCTTAGTGAGATTCTTGGACATGCAAGTGTGAATATCACGCTGAATCGCTATGTACACCCGTCAATGGAGCTGAAACAGAAAAACATGGATATGCTTTCAGAACTGTTGACCACAAAATAAGCCGTCAATCTCAGCCGTCAAAAAACCGCCAAAGTCCGATAAAATCAAGGACTGTGGCGGTCTTTTCGTAGAGTAAAGCACTCTAAGAAATAATAATGCTTACAGGAAGGATATGACTGCTTGAAAGGAGGACATTTTCGCGGTTCGAGAAAAGTATTTGATTACTGATGATTATCGAAAAGCGAGCATAGAACTGTTAATTGATAACCTTGCTGCTCTCCGTGCAAGGCTCAACATCACACAAGAAGAATTGGCAAATGTTATAGGTGTCTCCCGACAAACATTCTATTCCATTGAAACGGGAAAGCGCGAAATGTCCTGGCCAATCTACATGGCTATTATCTTTTTCTTTGACAGTATTCCTGATACTTCCGAAATGATGAAAGAACTGAGAATATATCCGATTGATTTAATAATGTGCTTTAATGATGAGCTTGAATCGCCCTGAAATGCAGTAGATAGGATTTGCGGACGAAAGTGATAGGTGAAAGATGAACAGACCAAAGATCACCAAACAAACGCTGAAAGAACTGCGGGGAGAGTTATGGTCAAGACAATCTTCCCAGAAGCAGACAGCCAATAATAACGAAAACGATGATACCGTTAATCCTGCGGTTACACAAAAGGACGTGCTGGATGTTGATGTAGCCCAGGAAGAAGAAAACGAATTAAGCATGTAAGTATGCTATCGAACCTTGAGGGTTTAAAACAACTACAGGAAGGAGACTGATTGCGTGCCTATCAGTCATGAAATCGTATATGGCGGATTGCTGGAAAACAACACCCCTCCGCCCGATATGCCAAAGGCTGTAATTCATGTCCCCGGTGAGTTTCGAGGCAAGAAGACATCCTTCGGTCTCACGGAAGAGATGCTGAGTAAGCATATTCTCCTTGTTGGCGGAACCGGATGCGGTAAAACCAACCTCTTTTATCATATGGTGCAACAAATTAAAGCGAGGTTGACGCCAAACGATGTCGTTCTTATTTTTGACAGCAAAGGGGACTTTTACAGCAGGTTCTATTCAAAGGGCGATATCGTAATCGGGAACTCCGTGCAGTACAGAAAGATGTCTGAGCGCTGGAGTATATATGAAGAAGTCATTGCAGATGGTAAAGACTCTGTTTCAGTGTTCCAGAATACGCAGGAAATATGCAAGTCATTGTTTGCCGATCTGGTTGAGAGAAACAGCAGTAATCCCTTTTTCCCGATTGCGGCGCGGGATTTACTTGCATCAATAATCATCGCCTTGATCAAAAACGGAGTAGTTCCCAATAATGAGGATTTGAAACAGTACATAGACTCCTCATCAGTTGAAACACTCCGTGGTTTGCTCGAAAAACATCCAGATCTGGTATCGGTTGCCTCATACATCGGGGGAAAGTCCGGGACGCAGGCACAAGGCGTTTTATCAGAAATGTACTCTGTCACCAGGGATGTACTAACCGGCGTGTTTGCAGATGCTGGCGACTTTTCCATGAGAAAGTTCATTCGTCAAAAGGGTGGGAAGATCGCGTTTATTGAGTATGACCTTTCGATCGGTGACGTTCTGTCCCCAATCTATACCCTGCTGTTTGACCTTGCTCTGAAAGAAGCGCTTGGTCGTACAGCGTCTCAGGGAAATGTGTATTTGATTGTGGATGAGCTAAAGCTCCTGCCCAATCTCAGGCATTTGGAGGATGGCATCAATTTTGGACGTAGCCTTGGAGTAAAAATTCTTGCCGGACTTCAAAGCATAGACCAGCTGAATGCGAATTACAGCAATGAAACAAAAGCAAAAAATGCTGTTTCCGGTTTTTCTTCTGTGTTTGCATTTCATCAGAATGATTATACGACAAGGGAGTACGTCAGCCAGCTGATGGGAAAGAACATGATCTTGGAGTCTTTCCCGGAGGCAAACGGGAGTAATCATTACGAGAAACGTGAGGGCTATGTGGTTGAAGACTGGGATCTGACTGCACTTGCTGTAGGCGAGGCGGTTGTAAGCCTTCCAACGGTTGAACCGTTCCGTTTCAAGTTCGATATTTTTAAGTAGGGGGTGAAACTGCATGGGACTGTTCGGTAACACCATGGGAATAATGGGCGGCGTTGCAAGAGGAACTGCATCAGCTTCGATGTGGACAGGCAACATGATCTATACCGCTCTCCAAAATGCACGAACAAAGAAAGAAATACGTGCTTTATATAAACACGCCTCCGATGCAAATTTTCAAAATCGAGCCGTTGCCGTATTACCTGGCATAAGTAAGCAACAGCTCTTGCTCACCTCTGGCGAACCCGATGACAATGATGTGTATGATTATCAATCACAGAGCGGCACGGCTGCCTTGGATTATATCTGGGGTGAAACAAACACACCTAACAGCGTCATTGTTTCTGGCGGGCAGAACAAAGAACGGGTATGTGCGTTAATACCGTTTGTTCACAAAGCTCAAGCAGAAAATATTCCCGTAATTGCGCTGCACACAGGTAATGCGGACCTTGAACATATGATACAAAACCACAGTAGAGCCGCTGAGTTTATTTCCCGGAAAGGCGTCTTCTATGATGTATTTCGCGGTATGCCGGTCGATGACATAGCATTCCTTTTATACGAGACTATGCCGAGCGACACAGCCACCCCCGCTGCCGAGTCGCTGTTGCGCGCTTTGATTGAGGTCCTTCTTCTCACAGATGGTAAGATCACTCTTCATAATCTTGCAGCGTTTCCATTGATTACGTTAAAGAGCAAAATTGATGCAATGTATAAGGGCGGTCTGCTCAGCGACGATGAGTATGATGAAATCAATCACTACTGCATGGCGGGGTCATCAGATACGGATGCTGTGAGGATTTTTCTCAACAGGCTGAATCGGCAATCCGAAGCGATATATGGCAAGCCGCTTTCTAATTTTTCCAACACAAAGAGGATGCTGAACCAAAAGGGAGTTATTGCCATTGATGTCGGCAGTTCTGGAAATGAGCTGTTAGTAACACTGGTGCTTAACCATTTGCTGTTGCTTCAAGGCCAAGGCAAGGAATTTGCAATACTCCTCGACAATATTCCGATTTCAAGGCACGAGAAGATCAGCGATCTCTTGCGAGGGCATCCCTATGCGATTAGCAGTCAGGATTTTATATCTTCACTTTTCGGCGGCGAGCAGCGCGGCGACGATCTGTTTTCAGAGATCACAGGGAATGTGAATACAACCGTGCTATTCCGGCACGCATCCGGAACGACCTGTCAGAAGTGGTCAGAGCATCTTGGGAAGTATAGAAAGATAAGAATCAGGTATAACATTGCACAGAACAATGCGTTCATGAACACGAGCAATTCGCGCGGCTTATCTGTTGATGAGGCTGATGAACCGCGTATCAGGGCTGAAACCCTTGGAAAACTGGCGGATGGCTTGGCGTGCATCCACAGTATCGATGGGATATTAATAGCGGAAGTAAAAGATTCTTAAATCGGAATGGAGGACAAAACATTGGAAGACGAAAAAAAGGTTGGAGATACCATATCTCCGGAAGAGAAACCGACTGATGCTGCTTTGCCCGACTCTGCTTCTGATACTGAAGATGCAGAGGCCCCAGAGGCAGAGCTCCATCAGGGAGATACGCAAACGCCTGTTGAAGGCAACACGCCCAAAGAATCACCCTCATCAGATACTCCTCCTTCGTCAGCCCAAGCGGATCCACCACCTGTTGACGAGGATCGCTTGAAGCGGATTGAAGGAAGTCTTGAGAGCATAGCAGGAACCGAGCAACGCCTTTTCTCTGAAGTTAGAGAGATGCACAAGCTGTACCATTCGGAGTTTGCCGGTCGATTGAAAGCAATGCAGGATGAACTGGAGCAGTACCGTAAAATCGACAAAGGCAGAGCCTACGATGATATTCTTGCGGCAATCGCAAGAATATACGGTAACAACGAAACTCTCGCAGATGAGGTTGCTGAGCCAAAGGCAAAGAAGAGCATCCGATACATGCTGATGGATATTGAAGATTTGCTTGGTGTGTATGGGATGGAAAAGCTGCGAAGCGAACCGGGAGAAAAAAGAAATCCACGGCACTGCCAGATTCTCGGTCGGATTCCGACTGACGACCCCGCAAAGCATGACACTGTGGCAAAGTCCTATAATTCGGGCTTCTATATTGGAAACCGTACCGTCATCAAAGAAGTAGTGGACATCTACATCTATGAAGGTGCAGTGCCTGTTGGAGAAACTGATGAAGGTCAAATTATCGAGGCCGGCGATACTCCGGCCACAGAATAAGGAGGAAAAGCAAAATGGCAAAGGTCTATGGAATTGACTTGGGAACTACGTATTCCGTCATCTCAACGCTTGATGACAATGGAATGCCGGAGGTTATCACCAACCAGGATGAAGGCAGCGATCTGCTCGCTTCTGCTGTTTATTTCCAAGATGGGGCAGATCCCGTCGTAGGCGAAGTTGCAAAGAACCAGAAAGATATCGAACCCGAAAGAGTCGTTGAATTCGTTAAGCGGTACATTGGCAAGCCTGATGCCCCTACATATGAGTTTGACGGCGTCAAATATGACCCCATCACGATTTCTTCTCTGATTCTCAAACGGATGAAGGCGTATGCCGATGCGCAGGGACATGATGTCAAAAATGTTGTTATTACCTGCCCCGCATACTTTGGAAACGAAGAAAAAGCCGCGACCAGGCAGGCAGGTATTATTGCAGGGTTGAACGTTCTGAATATCGTTCATGAACCGACGGCCGCTGCCTTGAATTACTGCGTTCGTGAATTCAAGGAAAGCCGCAAAATCATGGTTTATGACCTTGGCGGCGGTACGTTCGATATCACACTGTTTGATTTCAGTGTGGATGACAGCGGCAAGGCTCTCATCGATGTCATAAAAACCGGCGGCAATGACCGTCTCGGCGGTATTGACTGGGATGCGCGCATGTTCGATTACATGTGTCAGAAGTACGCCTTTGAAAACGGTACCGAGGTCTCCGACATGGACGACGAACTCAGAGCTACAATCAGGGCGCAGGTCGAACAAGCGAAAAAGGATCTTTCCACGCTTGAAAAGAAGAGCTACACCATTAAGTATGATGGAGATCGCACCCGAATCGAATTGACTCGTCAGGAGTTTGAAGAACTTGCACAGGATCTTGTTCAGCAGACTATGGACTTTGTTCATCAGCTTCTTTCTGACGTCAATTTCACGCCGGATAACGTAGACGTGGTTCTTCTCGTTGGCGGCTCTACATTGATGCCGATGATCAAAAATGCTGTTGAGGCGCTCTTCCCCGGAAAAGTCCGTGTTGAGCAACCAAACCTTGCTGTTGCAAAAGGAGCTGCACTCTCGGCAGCTCTCGAGTGGAACGAACGCCTGGCCGACATTCAGGAAAAGGTAGAAAATGGCGAGGAGATCACCGAAGAGGATAAAGAAGTAATTGGTGTCACAGCAGATGCGCCTGTTACTTCTGATACCGCATCGCAGTTGATGATTGACGTTCCGCAGCAGGTTAGTACAGTTAAGGATAAACTCACCCGCTCCCTTGGCCCTGCCGTGTTCGTTACCGAAGACAGCTATATGATCGACAACCTTCTCTTTATCGGAGATGAGATTCCGGCAGAAGCCGAGTCTGTATATGGCACAAGGGTTGAGAATGCTCCCGAGATCGTTGTCAATGTTTATGAAAATGTATCTGAGGATCGTGTAAATAAGCATATTACCCCGTGTTTTGACGCCAATGGTGATCCGCAATATACCGATCCCGAGTTGAAGGTAAAACGTATCGGTGAGGTACACCTGCAGCTGCCCCCCAACACCCCGCAGGGGTCTCCCATTCGAGTGGTGTTCCGCTCCAGCACCATTGGTCTCGAAGTAACTGCGACTAATGTCGAAACTGGCGAATCCGCGAAGACCGTTATTGAGTCCGATGTTCTCTACTCGGAGGATGATCTCAAAAAGGCAAAGAGCCGCTTTGAGGGTATCCAGACCAGCGGTCAGATTTGACCACGCCGCGACTTGACGCAAAAAGCCAGTATTGCACCTCTCCTGCGAGAGATGCAATACTGGCTACCGCCCAAGCTGGTAATAGCTATAGAAAGTTCAGGTATTGATGATGAAGCAGACTTATGACCTTTTTACCTTGACAGGATTACCATTTGATCCTCCTGATAAATCACAGAGGCGTGTAGAAAAAGCAATTTCTGAAGCTGTGTCCAAGATTTCAAGCAAGCTTGGTCGTGAGACACAACAACTTAGCAGAAATGCTTTACAAGCACAGATCGACTTTTTAAACCAACAATCTGCGCTTATCAATACTGCGGGTTGGATAGAAGCATCAAAGCATTTTGCGGCGATGGCAGATCAAAGGAAACAGCGAGAGCGAGAGCGCGTACAATTTGCGGCTTCCTTATTAGTTCAAAACGGCATAATGTCGCTTAATGAAGGAGTCGTTCGGTCTTTTCGTCAAAAAACCGGTCTGTCAGCAGAGACTCTTATACAGTTTTTGCAACAATCGGGAATGGAATTATCCTCCAATGCTTTCTACAGTAGACTGCCCAAATTCCCCGCATACGGCGAGAGAATCTTGATTGATCTCGAAGAGCTTAGAGCGACAAAAGATCCGAATCCTAATGGACCCGATACATCCAGAGTAACAGACCTGTATGCCTTTGCAGCGTATCTTATGGATGATCTTGGGCATGCGGATCTTTACAAGAATCTCTCGACGAGCGAGTTGAAAACCATTTTTGATTTAGCTTCCAGAAAGTATAGTTGTCGCAATGACAATTTAGGAAAGCTGTGTGGCTCGATTTCATCTTCGGCAAGTCACTATGTTTTCAACTCTGACGATAGCCGTAAAGGTTATGAGGCGTTGATGCTGTATCATCATGTCGCTCTTCAAAGCCTTTTTGACGCGCTCAAAATGCTTCCGAGCGGCATTCTCCTTCAACCGGATTTTGCCGAAAAATGCATTAAGCTGATTGGCGTGTTTTTTCCTGATTACGAGACTGCGTTAAGCATTTACAATAAAGAAGGAAACCTTGCTGAGGTTCCTTATATTCCGCAGGAAAATGCTGATGTCGGCGCGGATGTTAACCGTGAAGACAGAATCGTTGCGCCCAAATGCTCAAAATCAAGAGTCTATGGAATTGATTTAGGTGCAACATATTCCTCCATTTCAACTCTTGACGATGACGGCCATCCTATTGCTATTGCGAACTGGGAGGAAGGGAGTGAAGTGCTTGCATCTGCTGTCTACTTCCCGCAAGGGGCAGATTCGGTCATCGTTGGAGAAATTGCTAAAGATCAAAAGGACATTGAGCCTGAAAGGGTTGTTCAATTCGTAATGCGATATTTGGGAAAACCAGATGCACCAGTCTTTGAGTTCGATGGTGTAAAATATGACCCCGTTACCATTACCGCTTTGATTCTAAAAAAAATGAAAATATACGCTGACGAACAAGGCTATGAAGTCAAAGATGTTGTTATCACTTGCCCAGTGTACTATGGATACGAGGAGAGAAATGCCATAAAACAGGCTGGTACGATAGCGGGTCTAAATGTTCTCAACATAATTAACACAACCACTGCTGCTACTCTGTATTATTTGTCCGACGAGGAGATAAAAGATAACAAAAGAGTCTTGGTTTACGACCTTGGTGGAACAACATTCAATCTATCGTTACTCGAAATACAATTAGATAGCAATGGAAATCCAAACCTTAAGGTCATTAAAACTGATGGCAATGACCAGCTTGGCGGCTGCGAATGGGATGCCCGTCTGTTTGATTGTTTATTGCAGAAGTATGCCAATGAGAACGGTTTAGACGATTCTGATTTGGATGATGAACTTAGGGTGACAATTGCGGCTTTGGTAGAGAAATTAAAAATGAAGCTTTCAGCGCTTGAGAGAGTTAGCTGTGGTGTTCATCATTGCGGCGACCGTACTCGATTAGAAGTGACCCGTGAAGAATTGGAGAGGCATACCCAAGATCTTGTTCATCAGACAATTGATTACGTCCACAAACTTCTTTCGGACGCAAATCTTAAGGCAAGTGATGTCGATACTGTTCTTCTTGTTGGTGGCTCTACTCGGATGCCTATGATTAGAAACGCTGTTGAAGCTGTCTTCCCTGGAAAAATCAGGGGCGAAGATTCAAATCTTGCGATTTCAAAGGGTGCAGCACTCTGCTCCAAACTTTTATAAGTATTTTACGAGGTGCAAACAAATGGATAGGCCAAAAGTATTAAAAAGAACCATCACGCCCGAAATTAGGGCAAGCCGGGAACGCGATATGGAAACCGTTCTTGACAACTATCGCGAAAATCTGAGAGACCACGGAGTGACTGATGAGGCGGCAATTGAACGGTTTGTTTCTGAAGAACGCAGCAAGATGCAGAAAGAATATGAAAGCCTTGATAACGGCGACTGTTCTTCAAACATCTATCACACACCTACTGACTGGGAAGGAATTGCTTCCAAAATGAAAGAGCAGGAAGTAGAGCAGGAAGACGAGATGTCAATGTAACGACACGGAACTTTAAAGAATTTGAGGAGGTTATTCTTTTATGAGTATATCAGTTGGAATTGATCTGGGAACCACGTTCTCTGCGGTGGCATATATTGACCCTAAAACAAAGCTTCCTCAAATCATTCCTAACAGCGAAGGCAGCAAACTCACTCCATCAGTTATTCAGTTCCTTGATGGAGATGTGATTTTCGGAAGCGAGGCTGAGGACGCCTACAACGCCGGAGAAGAAGACTGCGTTGCTACGTTCAAAAGAGAAATGGGTGAAAAAAAGCCATATTGTTATATTGATGGTAGGCCTTACACCTCCGAAGATCTGTCCGCAATGCTGTTGAAGCATCTGAAAGACGAAGCGGAAGCGACGATTGGAGAAACCATCAAGGATGCAGTTATTACTGTTCCTGCATACTTTTATTCAAAGGAACGTGAAGCCACCATCCGCGCTGCAGAAACTGCCGGCCTCAAGGTAAAAAAGATTATTGATGAGCCGAATGCTGCGGCGATGGCTTATGGATTGAACCACTGGAGAGAGAACGCCAACATTCTCGTATATGATCTTGGCGGTGGTACTTTTGACGTTACTCTTGTCCATATGGGAAAAAACGGAGTTCTATCGACAATTACCACCAGAGGCAACCATAAACTCGGCGGCCGTGACTGGGATGCGCGGATTGAAGATATTCTCGTCATGAGATTTGAAAGTGAGACCGGTCTCGATATTCGAGGAGACCGTGAATTGCTTTCTATCGTCAGCGGAATGTCGGAGGGTGTCAAGAAGCAATTATCTGCACAGAATATGCAGGCTACCAAGGTTTCTGCTTCGTTTCCGGGATATGGCAAGGCTACTGTTACCATAACGAAAGCCGAATTTGAAGAAAACACAGCTGACCTTCTTGACCGAACCGGCGCATTGTGTCTCGCCGTGTTGGAAGAAGCAGGGTTGTCCCAAAAAGATGTTACGGACGTCCTCCTTGTTGGTGGCTCAACAAGGATGCCGCAGGTTTCTGCCTATCTTCAGAGACTGTTTAACAAGCGCCCACTGTCTCATGTTAATCCCGATGAAGCCGTAGCACTTGGCGCTGCCATTCAGTCGTCAAAAGAGAACGAAGCGTATGCCGCACTGTCTGTTCAGGTTGTTGATGGCAAAAAAACTACTGACAGGACAAAGAGCGGTTTGAGTTCTCATGTTTCCGTTAGAGCAGAAAGAAAGCTGAGCAGTCTCAGCATGCTTACGCTTAGAGAAACTACCGCCCATGCAATGGGTGTAATAGCCATTAATGATGAGGGCAATCATTATTATAACGAGATTATTATACCGGCTAACCATCCACGCCCCGTTCGCGCTGCAAAAAAATTCAGATTCTATACTTCTCCCAGAACTGCTAATGAACTGGCTATTTATGTCCTTCAGGGAGACAGCGAGAATCCTTTGGATTGCCAAATTACGTACAAATATGTGGTGACTGGAATTAAGCACGTTAACAGAGGCGAGAAAATCGGAACGGTTATTCGGATTCAATACAGCTACGACGTGAATGGAGTTATTCATATTCAGGCACGTCAGGAAGACTCGACTGTCGACTTGCCGATACGGCGGGAAAACATCCCGGCGGATATCTCCAAGTTTGGTCAGCCGGTGACAAGTGAAAATACGGAGCAAGGCTTCAATGTTGGGCTTCAGCTTGGTACCAGAAGCAGCCAAAGCCTTGTTCATAAGTATAAGGCAGTCACGTTCAGCAATGTTGAATGGGTCAAATATGATAATATTCAAACCCATCCAAGCGGTGCTGAATTCAACGAACCAACAGTCCATGTGATTGCCAGCGAAGAAAACATCGAGTTCCATGGTTACAACATCAGTGAAATGAACGAAGGCGTTCGTTACACAATAGATCCATCAGATGACTTCGAGATAGAGTGTGACATCAACACCTCAACAATCAGCCCTCATCCGGGAGGATATTTGGAGATATCGCTTGGTCTGATTTCCGCGCATCTTACCGAAAATGGCGGAGATATATTGATGGATGGAGTCAGCGTAGCCACTGTAGCCCCTCGCTTCCACTTGAAAATGTCGCTCACAAACGGGGGACAATACGAGGTAGAAATAGATGGGAGAGCGGTAGGAAGCAAATTCAAAGCTTCAAAAACCGACGTTGACGTTAGATTCGGATTCGTACATGAATCGCACTATTGCCATTTGCTCTCGCACGCCTATATTTCCGATATTTCGATGATGCAGGCAGTTGGACAGGAAGGCGACGACAATCCAGATACCGAAACATGGGACGATTGATGCAACGGGGCAAAAGACAGTGAGGTAATAAGGAATGGCAGACTTTGATGTGTTTGATATGGTTGGGTTGGCCTTTGATCCGCCTGAAACCAATGCCAGACAGGTTAAAAAGAAAATAGATCAGAAAAAAGCTGAACTCGGTTCCGCTCTTGGTCGCGAGACTCAACAGACGAATCGAGACGCTCTTCAAGCGCAAATTGATTATCTGGACGGTATTGCAATCCAAATTCTTTCTCCAGATGGGAAGAAGCTGATTGATTCGGCGTTTAAACCGCTTGCAGACAGGAAGACCGCAGCGGAGTTAAGTTCACTCTCCGCTACTGTTGAACTACTTGCGCTTACCGGAGGACATACCGTTACCGAAGCAACCATTCGTCATTATAAAAAAGAGAGCCGTCTTTCGGTTGAGCATGTAAAGAAGGCGTTCACCGACGCTGGATTTGAAATAATTGATAAAGACCCGCTTGCAGCTATCCCGAAGTTTCCTACTAATGCGGATCGCATTTACTCCGAGCTTGCTGCCCTCAGAAGAACGAAAGATCCTAATCCGAATGGCGCGGATACCTCTGTTGTTGCTGACCTTTATTCTTTTGCGGCCTATATATCCAACGATACGGAAAACATTGCTTTGTATAAGGCAATGGACACGAAAGAATTATGGGGAATATTTGACCCTGCATCACGCAGATATTCTCAGCGAAACGATGACCTCGGCAAGTTGTGCGGCTCACTTTCAGCGGCGGCAAAAACATACGTGTTTAATTCAGACGAAAATCGGGCTGCTTATGAGAAGCACTTGGTATATCGTTCGGTTGAACTTACGAAACTGTTTTCCACAATGAAAAGAGCCCCGGAGGCAACATTGAGAAATCCCCGATTTGCAGATTCCTGCATAAAGAGTATTTGCGAGTTCTTTTCGGATTTTGATGTCGCTCTTGCTATTTATAATAAAGAAGGAGAATTAGATCCACCATATATACCGATTGAATGGAAGTATGTCATTAAATGTGCGTGCGGTTTTGTAAATGAATACGATTCAGAAGCGGACGCAAAGAAGGCAAATGCTTGCAATAATTGTCGAAAACCCCTGTTTAAAAAGTGTGATAAGTGTAAAAGGCTTATTCCCATACAAGCTGAGAAATGTCCGTTTAGCGATTGTGGTTATGTTTTTGCAAGCGCTGCTTTGTTTTCAAGGTTCTTCCAGCAGGCTGAAGCCGCATTTCGAAGAAGCGATTTTGATGCGGCAAGACAGTATCTGTTTCAGGCTCAGACGGCCGCTCCCGGAGAAAAAGCACGTATTGATCGGCTAAATAATCAGATAGATAAAAAAGAACATGAGTTTAGCGAACCTATAAACAGTCTACGCCAGCTCATTACTGAACGAAAGTTCAATACTGCAAAGACGGAATTGGGCTCAATTATCAGGAAATACCCAAATCTGAATGTTGCTGAGTTTGACCAGACAATAAATGGAGAACTCGCCAGGGCTGACAGACTTTTCTCCTCGGTGAGTAATAGTTCTGCTTCTAAGAAAGCAGACATGTGCATCACAATTCTGATGCAATGCGTTGATTACCCTCCGGCATTGTCGTTTCTCCGAGCTACCACGCCGATACCCAGCAGTAGCATATCAGTTGTGCCTGTATCAGGTACGGGGGTCATAAACGTGAGCTGGGGGCATTCAACCGAACAGGGTGTCAGTTATCGGCTTGTCAGAAAAAAAGGAAAAGTCGCACCGTCATCTGAAAACGACGGAGAGCTACTTGCCGACAAGACTTCTGCAACGTCATTTACCGACGAGCGCATAAAACCTGGTCAGATATATACGTATTCCGTCTTCACTGTGAGATGGGATGTGTATTCGTCGCCCGTTTCAAAAACAGGGATACTTTACGCAGATGTGAAAAATTTCCATGTTTTCCAACGACAAACCGGAATGCGGATTACCTGGGATTCCCCCGACAATAGTCGAGGAGCAACTGTTGTGCGCATTTGCGAGGGCAAAAACATCACTCTGACTGATGAAGCTCACGGCAGTTACGAAGATTCTGGCACTCAATACGGAAAGACATATACCTACAGGGTATTCGCCAATTACGACGGGAATAACAGAAGTCCTGGTGTTGAGAGCAGCGCTATTACACCTTTGCCGATAGTCGATTCCTTCTCTATTCGAGCAACGCAGGTTCGGGATAATGTTTACAAAATTTCCTGGACTGTAAAACAACGTGGAATTGATCTTCGAGTCATGGTTAATGGAAAGCTCTCCGTTGAAGCCAAGTCAGAAGACGGAGCGGCTCAAGCTACTCTGCCAAAGGAAACCTTCTGTAAGATAAATGTCATCGCGTATTCCGGCGGGAAATGGATTAGCAGTGAGAACAGTGTAGAAGTTAATACCTATTCCTCCGTTGGGATAGATAAGAAAGCGACCAGCATGGAAGAAAGCATGATTTCCGGGCGTAATGGTATCAGCTATAGAATTGACTTGAAAATCTACCTTTCCGGGAAAATACCTTCCAATGTTTCATCTTTCTATTACACGGTCAGGACCGCGAAATCAACTAACAGATGGGCAACGTTAGAAGAGATAGGTAAATCCCCGGATATACAGAAAGTATCACTTGCTACATACCAGAAACAGGGTTTTATTCCTTATCAGGACTTTGTTCTGAATGAAACAACATTCTTTATTTCTGTCTTTACCTGTTATTCCGCAGGAGGTAAGGAGATAGTATCCGAGCCACAGAAAATGAAGATTGATCGTCCTTTGAGCGCTAATCTGTTTTGGTCCGTCTCCTATGGGATGTTCGACGGATTAAAACTGATGATTGAGCTTAGCGGAAACAAGTCCATAGAGTATGTTCCCGAACTCTATCTTTGTGTTTGTGATGCAGGTCAATTTATTGCTTCACAGGATGATAAGAACGCAGAGTTAGTTATGAAAGTACCATCTGTTGATTTGGATACTCCGGTAACCGAGTATCGTAAATCATATTCGGTAAAAACGAATCTCCCCGCAAAGTATTTGAAGAAATGCAGGTATTTTCTCTTTGAGCAAGATACAACAAGCGGAGACAATATTATGCTTCGATGGAAGCAGGGATTTTCAGGAAAGGTATGAAGCGGGCTATGTTTGACCTAATATGTCCTTACTGCTTTGGCAAGTTTAGCAAAAGAAGATTGGTCTATTGTTGCCCCAATGATGGACAAAGTTTTGAAAGAATACATTTTTATGAAAAAGTGATAAGATGCCCTTCTTGTGGAAGTGATGCAACTGCAAATGCATGCTGCCCTATTTGTGGTTCTGTTATACCTATTAAGGCGAGAGACGCTCACTTCACTTCTGTTGCGGTAGTCGGGGCTGGCTTGTCAGGAAAAACCGTGTATCTTACCGTTGCTCTCAATGAGTTAAGAAACAAAGTTGGTTTTCCCGCAATCTACCCTTTAACGAGAGATACTTCTCTGTGGTTTAATAAAAACCGCGAAGATTTATTTGTTAACGGGCAATTATTGGAGGCTACACAACCTGTTCGGGAGCCTTTAATCTGGTCAGTCGTGAATACCCGTCACAGAAGGAGAAAGTTGTTTTCTAATCATACCATTACGTTTTTGGACACTTGTGGAGAATTGACAAGCACGATTGATACTCTTGTAGCGGAGTATCTAAAAAGTTGCAGTTCAATTTTGTTTGTTGTCGATCCCCTTATGTTGCGAGGTGCTCAAAAAACAGTTGTTGATAAGAACAACGATGAGAATATAACAGCATCTTTAGCAGGATCATTCTATTCAAAGGATGAAAATGTTACCGAAACAATTGATGCCATTGCACGTAAAATACGAGATGTTCGTGGTATACCTAACCACAAAAAGTTAGAAATACCTCTTGCTCTCGTACTGACAAAGATGGACCTGATCAATCCGATTTCCACACAGAAACCCGACAAGATGAAAGACAGTCAATTCAGTCAAACTATAGACTATGAAAAAGGTAACCCACACAGCGAGGAAGTTAAAAAATGGTTAAGAGACATTGGGGAAGAATCATTGCTATCCACGGTTGCCAACAATTTTAGTGTGTATAACTTTTTCTCTGTGTCGAGTCTCGGCTCGTCACCAAGAAGGACATACTCCACTTATACGTGTGACTCTATCAAGCCATACGGGGTCTTAGATCCATTGTGGTGGATATTTAAGTATAACAATATTGTCGATTGATACAACAAGATTAAACTTCATGAGGAGGAGAAAAAATGGCGAAATTTACATGTCCCTTCTGTATTCGCGAGTACGACAAAAGCAAAGTTCTTTATGTTTGTCCTGACTGTGGAACTGAAACAGCTCCCGGCAGATTTGCCCGCGAACCGATCAAATGCAAAAACTCCGCTTGCGGAGGATTAGCAACTCTGAGAAAGTGCCCTTCCTGCGGTGAAATCATCCCCAAGATGGCGCTTGAAACGCCGAACCTACCGTTCAGCATTGTTGGAGTATCGAACTCCGGCAAAACCAACTACATAACGGTCATGCTGCGTGAATTAGGCCGTTCATCCGGGTTGAGGCTTGCATTGGGTCATCAGACAAAAGCAACGCTGGATCATCAGAACACAAACTGTGATCTGATTTATGAGCAGCATACAATCCCCGAAGCAACCCAGTCTGGCGAAAGCATGCCTCAAATCTGGTACATTAAGAATCTTCAGAAGAGACACGGCAGTGAAGTCCCCACATATACTTTCACTATCTTCGATGGTGCGGGCGAAGATCATGAAAACAATCTTGACCCGTCATCAACAGTCTGCAGGTACATCAACGCATCCAAGGCAATTATTCTGGCTATCGATCCGCTTGTTCTCCCCAACATCAGACGCGGAGGTGTAGTCGACGCCAATGTCATGAGCAATTCGCTGGGTGGTTCTGAAGGCACCACTAAGAATGCGGAAGATGTCATTAACAGCGTTGCTGCATATATTAAGGCAGCACGAGGCATTAAAACGACAAAGATGCTGGACATCCCTGTTGCTGTTGTTCTTACTAAATTCGACACGATTCTTAACCATCGTGCATTTGGTCCTCAGGCTCTGATTAAGAACAGCAGTCTCACTGTGAGAAATGGCATGGTTGATATGGCGGAAATCCAGCAGGTTGATTCCGAGATAAGAAACTGGCTTGAGCAAATCGGCGAGAGCGCTTTCATTGACGCCCTTGACTCCCATTTCAAAGAATACTATTTCTTTGGTGTTTCAAGTTACGGCGCACCGCCGAAGGATGCGTACACTTTACCCGATGAAATTAAGCCTCATCGTGTTCTTGACCCGATTCTTTGGCTGTTTAAGCGGGCAAAGTTTATCGACTAAAATTAAGCAATCATGCCGTGAAATCGGCAATTCAGCAAAGACAGGAGGTCATCAAATGTATTCTGAACTAATATACACGAGATGCGGTGAAGGTATTGATATTCTCAGAGGAAGAAACCCAATAAAGAACAGCGGGTTCAAGGTGTTTTCCTGCTCTGAAAATGTAACTGAAGCCGGCTTTACAGATCTCCCCTTCCTGTACGCTACAGCACAAAGTAAAGAGCCCTATGCAGACCCCAGTTTTATGGATGATGCATATCTTTTTGTTGTACCTGATTTGGGTGGGAAGTATCTATTGAATTTTCATCCTATACCTTTCGACAGAACCGCGACCGGAGATTATTCACACCGCCCCGGCAACTTCATCAATCAGATTTTCATTGGTCAATTCGTTGATATCTACCCATATGAACTGTTTGGCAATGAGTCGGTATGGGATGCTCAAAAAAGAGGCGAGGCTTTCTATTATGAAAACTCACCCGCGCCGCTGGCGCAGCGGGATGATCTTGGAGAAACCATCGGCTCCATCAACTTTGATGATATAGCTGCATTTGTTGCAGAAGGCCGTCGAGAAGCAGTGATGGGCGCCATTGCGTTCATCGTAGCTCAGTACAGTCTCCCGCCCGAAGACAGAAAGTTTCTGGTAATCCGGGATGAGAACTCCAAATTAATCGAGCTTTGGATTGCTGCCATTGAAAGCGCTTTTTCACCGAGAATGGCTGCGGGACTATCTTTTGCAACACGGCTTGACAAATTTGCCAATGCCAACAAGTACACAGTCAATCTTTCAGGGCAGTATCAAACCCAAATCAATCTGCAAAGCCCCAATCAGAAACTTCGTTTCAGAGCAATGATAGTCGGAGTTGACGAACGGGATAGGACGAACGCTGCAGCTGCAAAGGCGCTTGCTAATTCTCCATATGTTGTTTTGGATGGAAAAACGAAGACCTTGTCGGTCAATGTTGATACATCAAACCCCTATTACAGATATGTCACCACATACGATGAAGGGCATGAGTATCTGTGTCGGCAGTTTATGCAGATGGTTGATGTTGCGTCACCATCCGGAGATGTACTCAAGCTTTATTCTGCTTTTGCAAGCCTGTCAAGATACAGTTCGAGCAAGCGGCTGAAAGACCTGCTCGCCTCCTTGAACGTATTAGGACAGTACCAATTAAAAAAGACATCTGACCTTGAACGGTTGTACAGAGAGATCAAACAGGATATACCCAGGTTTCTGAAAGAAGATGCTGTTTCTTCATTTGCCGTTATGAGCTGGCTTGAACACACCGCCGCTGTCGTTGGCGATGATTCGGTAAGAGAAACCTTTAAGGATGTTGTCTTCCGCTCGTATGCCGATAACATTTATATGAGGCCGCGGTCAGAGTCTACGATGGATCTGCATAACGCCATCAAAAAGAGTGCGTTTGCACAAGGTGCATATGACCATATTATTTTACGGACTACCGTTGAGGCTTATGCAAATGCAATTCATGCCTATAAACCTGCGGATTGGGTATCCTTTACAGAGTTCTTCGTTGAGGCATTGAAGGTTTATAGAGGTGGTTTCCCCGATTCGGCAAAAATGCTTCTCCCTGATAGCACTAATGCATTGTATCATGCAAGGGACGGACAGAACGCAGTCCGGGTAGCCTCATTATATGCTGCACTAAACCAGGGACAGACCGTCGAAATCATTCTTACAGATGCAAGTTCAGCCACAGATCAGAACTATATCGCTTTTCTCGTCCAGTTGGTATGCAGAATCGCACCGGAAACGATCTCCACGGAGAGTAATCTGACCCGACTGTACAAGCAACTGCAACAGTTTAACCTGGATAGCCATTTCTCGGCGGCCCTTGCTTACAAAGCACAAACTCTGGTTCGCATTCAGGATATGGAGAGATTCCTTGATTGGATTCAGTCTAACAGAGAACTGAAAGGTATCGACCTGACCTCCGTAATCAGAATCCTTGACAAGAACATTGTTTTATCCGATAAAGCTTCCGGAAGACTGGCATCCCGAATCCAGAGCTGCAGGACGGAGAATGTTCCGTGTATAAACTCTGCTCATATCTACGCACTGGACGCCCTTGATGACCGAAAGCTGGCGAATGGTCTGATTCCTCTCCTTAACAGCATGATATCTCAGGGCTTCCCATCCATTAAAGATGCAGCGTATGCAGAACGGCTGGTTGGCAAGCTTTATAGCGGTCGATTGCCGGAAGGAGCGTTTGCGACCGTTGTTTCGGCGGCTTCAAATTCCCCATACTACTCGGCTTTGATTGCTGAAGAAGCCATGCAGTATGTCGGGACAAGACAGGATTCAGCCATCGGCGAGCTTATTGACACGGCCGTTCAGACAAACAGCAGAACCTTATATGATGCACTTGTCAATGCGTGTGCAAACATCAAACAATTTGACAAAGGCATGTCTGCCATCCGTGGAACGATTCGCTCCAAAGCGGCTCAGCAGTACTTTGCGCTTATCGAAAAGGACGCAAGGACTTTGCATGATCAAAAGAAGGAACCGTCCCTTTTTGGTCGTCTCTTTTCGCGAGGATCGTCCAATGACTCTGATTCGGGGAAATGGGGCAAGAAATAGAATTGTAGGTGAATCTAAATGGAAGCAATCATTTATCTTCTTCTTATAGCTCTTGCTGTATATCTGATCTATCTTTTGATCAGATACGTAATACTGCCAATTGCCTCGGTCGTTGGGATAATTACCCTTGTGGTCAGCGCTGGTTACGGATTGATTGTGTCCTTGATCAGTTTCATCAAGTCGTTCAAGGATAATCTTGATCCCTATGCAACCTATGTGGACAAGCATGCTGATGTTTCTGGTGGTGTCAGGAGGAACTACTGCTTTGGACCGGGGTTTCACCAAATTTCTGAGATCGTTAAAGGTGCTTTTGAAAACCTCTCTGAGTACCGAACCAAGTTGACAGCATGGAAAGATAAGGCTGTACAGCACAAATGGATCATTGACATGTGGATCTATTTGGGGTATGGTTTTGCAATTTTCTGCGCTCAAGTCCTTGGCTTCATTTGGGTTAGTGCTTTTTCGATCATTCTTGCTACGGCGATTGTTATCGGGATGATTGTCTTCTTCCTGTTTTTCTCGATACTGTGGCTGACTGATCGTATAGTTTTGATTCTGAAATCAATTCACAGCCGGTGCCCCAATTGCAAACGTAAATCCGTTATTCCTGTTTTTATTTGTCCAACCTGCGGCCTTGAACACAAGAAACTGGTCCCAGGTCCTTACGGCGTTTTTAAACGCAAATGTACCTGCGGAACCATGCTGTCTACCACGTTTATTGGTGGACGATCTGAGTATGAGGCACACTGCCCTTTCTGCGGGACAGAGCTTCTTTCCAGCAGTTCTCAGCAATACGGTATTCAGCTTGTCGGCGGCGTTGGAACCGGCAAAACCACCTTTTTGGCAGCGTTTTGGCATGAATACAAAGATTGGCTAAACCGTCGGCACGACATTACCTTCGAAGAAACCCCTGCAGACGCTTTTGCCGATCTTGAGGAATGGTTTAATACCGGAAAATCCGAATCCACGCTGGAAACAAACGCTAATATGTATAGCATTATTCATGCTACCAGTCAAAAAACAACTGTTCAAATGACCATATATGATATTGCGGGTGAGGCGTTTGATTTTGCTGGCAGTGATACTCAGCAACAGCAGTTCAGGTACTGCGAGGGTTTCCTTCTTGTCGTTGATCCAACGGCAACTCCGAACTATGTATCTGATACGATCACAAACTTCATTAATTCATTAGATGAGGTGAAAGGAAAACACGCTACCAAGGCCGCTTCCGTGCCGGTTGCCGTGATAATAACGAAGTCTGACTTGCACAAGAAAGAAATCGGTCTTCCACGTATCAGGTCTACCTATAAGCCAATGCCAGATTCAGAGGTTCAGCTTTCTTTTGAACAGCACCAGAATGATATCTGCCGGGCATTCCTTTATGAGCACGGCTACGGAAATGCAATCAATTTGATAGAAGCAGAGTTCTCCAATATCAGATATTTCCCAGTCAGTGCAATGGGACACACTACGGAGGAGGGTCAATATGAACCGTGGGGAGTCATGGCTCCAGTCTTCTGGCTAATGAGCAGTGATAACTGTCCTTTACGCAGCTTTGTTCAGCAACAGTAATATTATGAGGAGGAAATTATGGAGAAGTTCGGTTTTGTTTTAGCGACTAAGATGCTCGTTGAGGGCAAGCGTAAAGTGCGCTACATGTATCACGAGGAGGCAACCAATCCACAGGACAGCGGATGGAGGTTCTTCTGCGGTGATGAAGATGATGACTATGTAAACAATCCGGATAATATCGCAATTTACGATATTAACACCATTCTTGAAATTGATAAAAGTGTTTTACCTTATCTGAATTGTTCAACAGGTATTGCTCTTGAAAGAGAGGACGAAAACGACACTTTTATTGTTTCAAGTGGCTTCAACGCTGGCGAGGAGTGTGATTAATCATGGCACTCCATCGTCCATATATACGCCAGGAAGTCAGAGAAGAAGTCGAACGCAGAGCGGAAAAGAACGAAAAGGGTCAGTTTCTTGACGCCAACACGCACGAACCAATAGAGGGTCAATATGATCTTGGTCATAAAGCCGGTCATGAGCACTGGCGGGAAGCCGAACAAGCTGAAGCCGAAGGCTTGACACAGGAAGAGTTTAACGACCGAATGAACAACCCGGATTATTACCAGATCGAAGATCCGCACGAGAACAGATCTCATGCTCACGAGATGCCTGCGGACGAGCAGGGAGAAGAACAGGGAGAAGAGAACGGTCAGGAGATGTAAGAAAAAGAAAGCGGGAACATTGATATGCCGACAGATGAGATCAGATATGGGCTTGAGCAGATTCGTCTGTTTCTGCAAAAAGCCATGGCAGACATAGGTGCATTTTGGGGAACCATACCCAGTCTGCTTCGCGCGTTAATAGTAATAATCTCCGTTGTCGCCTGCGTTAATATTGCTGCCTCACTTATTAAAGCAATCATTATCAACAGGGCATCATGGAAGAAAAAACCCGGTTCGGAACTTATGTTCAGCTATGCGGCGGGATCAGGACAGTTCCAGCGCAGCCACATCTATAAAGATGCGCACAAGTACCTTTTTGACAAAAAATGGTCTGTGTTCAGCTTCGCAGGGCTTGCCTACCGTCTCGGGAATCACGAGAGCCACTCGAAGACTATCGCCTTTTTGAGTTCCCTCGTGTATCTGCCGCTGGCCATACTCGGCATGGCAGAGATGATTATCCGCTGTATTGTAGGCGTGGTGGCTTATTTCGTTATCAATTTGGCTTATATCGTGTTTTTGCTCGCTCTTTGGGCAGTGAATCTTTTGTTAATGCCACTGTTTAATCTTGCGGATAAGGCTTCCTGGATGACGCAGCACTGCCCAAAGTGTTATGCGACATTTAAGCTTCCCGTGTTTGAGTGCCCGCATTGCGGAACCAAGCATACAAAGCTTTATCCAGGGAGGAGTGGACTTCTATTTGCTAAATGCAACTGTGGGCATTTCATACCGTGCGCCTCTGCTTCAAAGCGTAAAAACATGAAATCATATTGCCCCAAATGCGACTATGCCCTTGCTGGCTCGAATATAAAAGCACTTACAGTTCAGGTGATAGGCGGCAACTCGTCAGGAAAAACAGCTTTTATTGCTGCATTTCAGCATCAGTATGTCGAAGCCATTGAAAACTCCGGCATCCGCAATGTATCGACTTCCCCGGCGGATGATTTCAAAGAGCTGGAAAGGATGTATCATTCCGGCCGAACGACGAAGTCACCAAGTGATGAAGTGAGGGCGTATTATATTCTTCACGGGAGCAAAGGGAGTTCTGACGATGGTATTGTTATCTACGACGTTCCTGATGAAGTAATTCTCAGTGATCAATACGAACGAAACCCTCTTAACTTCGCATACAGCGATGGAATAATCATTGTTATTGACCCGTTGAGCGTTCGCTCAGTACGAAAAGAGTGCGAAGCAACTACTGGATCAGCAAGCACGGGCGGTTTCTCAGATGATTCAACGGAGGACATCGTCGTCCATTTTATCAACAAGTATTCTGAGGTGGCCGGACGCATGGCCAGAAGAATGAGCGATACCCCTGTAGCTGTTGTGATTGCAAAAACAGATTTGACTTCTATCCGTAGAAAGATTGGAACGGTAAAGATTAAAGCCGAGTTCTCCTCAAACCAGAACCAATACCTTAGTCCTGATGACGCACGGGACAAAGTGTGTAGAAGATATCTGGCTGATATTGGGCTTGCCAACGCTATCAACAATCTGGACAGTGTCTTTTCGAGGGTTTCCTATTTCCCGGTTAGTTCAATAGGTCACTGCGAAGATGGCAGCCCGTTTGACCCACAGAATATTATTGCTCCGTTGGGATGGCTGGCTCGGCAATGCCAAAGCAATATTAAAGATCTGGCAGCATTTGTGGAGGAGGAAGTCAAATGACTACAGTAAGAAAAACAGCAAAAACGACGGTCACATTGATTATCCTTGCTATAGGATTGGCGCTACTTATGCGTTGGTGCGGAACATTGTCCGGAGAGTTCTTTTATAAAATGGAGTTCCTCCTCAGTTCAAAGACACAAATCGGAGGATTCCACAGTTTTCTAATTCGCTTATCTTTTTGGTTGCTGTTGATTGCATCAGGAATTGAAGCGGTCTATCGCGAGAAAAACGGAGTATATGCGTTGGGTTCATTTGGTGTGCCGATTATTTTCTCCGCGTGTGTTGCAGTGTGGGGACTCGTTGCAACGTCTACACGAGTTAATATACTTTGGTTTTGGCTGTTTTATTACGTTGGACTTATCCTCTGTGTCAGGATTTCATATAGCAGATTGTCTAACATCAAAGGCGCCGGCCCATCAAAGATAAAACTGCTTTTGAAGAGTCCTCCATCTAAAAACGATGGAGATATCAGCATCATTGATCGGAGTGTTCTCTATGTCGTAAGGATTATGATGCTGGTCATATGGTTTGCAATCTTGATTTCCACAATCGTGTACAGCATCCAGTATAAACAGATTTTCGGATTATGAGCTTCATCGGTTTACCGCTTTGCAGCGCAGGAGGGATTTAGATGGGCATACTTGGCAATATAATATGGTTTATGTTCGGAGGGGCAGTAACCGGCCTGCTGTGGTGCTTTGCCGGAATTATCTGGTCGATTACCCTAATCGGTATACCGATAGGCAAACAATGCTTTAAGATTGCAAAATTGTGTTTCTTCCCATTTGGCAAAACTGTGGAGAATACAGGAGGCACCGGGAGTTTTCTTTTGAATATGCTGTGGATCTGCTTTACCGGCTGGACTCTTGCGGTTGAAGCTGTGGTCATTGGACTCATCTACTGTTTGACGATTGTAGGAATTCCTTTTGGAAAACAGTATTTCAAAATAGCTAAGCTTGCATTGATGCCGTTTGGCTCAGAAGTATATACATATTAGGAGAACAGTAAATGAATTCAATAGAACGCAAAAAGGAAAAGTTAAGAGACTATGCAACATTACGCTTACTTGCCAAGCGAATACTTGCCGGTAGTTTAGTAATTCTTTTTATCGGAGTTTGTTCATTTGCAATTTTATTCATTGCAATGATCTTACTATAAAAATTAGAAAGACGGAGGACTTTAAAATGAAGAAAAAGGTAATTATTGGTGTAGCAGCGGCAGTAGTGGTTATCGCTATTGCTGCACTGTTGGTCTTTGTGTTTTCAGGCAAAAACGGTGAAAATGCTTTTAACCTTAGTGGTATTTGGAAGGTTGTCACGAATGTAAACGATGGAGTGGTGTCTATCCCCCAAAATGAGTATATGGTATTTAACGAAGGAGAAGCAAGCGATTACAGGGACGGATCCACTGAACCTTATGTAACAAGCTCATATAAAATCACAGGAGAGGTTCTTGAATTGCCAGATATCTCAAGGACATATCATATTGCTCAACAGACAGAGGGGTACATTTCATTATACACAAACGATAACACGTTTATGACATTGGTCAAAGCAGAAAATGAAAGCATTTCGAATGGCAACTTTGATTCACAGTCTATTTCGGGGAAATGGAATGTAACATACAGGCCAACGGATAAGCCCATCGTTAACGAATACTTGGTTTTTGATGATGGGATGTTAGCAGATTATCGCGATAATGCTGAAGAACCCACAATTGAAGCGGAATATGAATGGAATGACAATATCATCAAAGCTCCAGCACTCGGCATTGAAATGATGGGTGCGCGGGTTGCCACCAATAAAATAGTCTTAATTGACATAAACGAAGGGTATGTATGGCTGCTTACAAAAGCAGAAAACTAATATTAAGGAGACTTAAGTATGCTGAAGCAGATGTTCAAATATAAGTGGTATTTATTGGTTGTCCTTGCGTTGATAATTGCTGAGCCAACCTTGAATTCGGTTATGAATTTTCTGCTTCAGCGCATGTTTAATACCGCAGCTCCAGGGGGGAATGTCGTTGAATTACTTAGACTCTTATCAGCGGGATTCCTCCTGTGGATGTTAAAGCGTGTCATTATTTATTCCAATGGTGTAATAAAAGCACGCTTTATATGTAATGCCAAAAGAGACGTTAAACATCAGCTCTTTGTGCGCATGATGGGTCTGGATACGGCTAATCTGGCTGATGTTGCATCAAGCGGCGAGTACATTTCAATATTTACAAATGACATCACTTTGCTTGAAACAAGGTTTTACAACCAGTTGTTGGGCTTAATATCTGGTTTGTTTTCGTTGACCATCTTGGGAACTTCCTTTGTCTCACTAAATGAGAAGCTCGCAGTCCCTATCATCAGCTTTGGCTTAGTAGCCATGTTTGTTCCCGCCTTTTTTTCTCGAAGACTAAATGACAAAAGTCTCCAGTACTCTAATGCTATTTCGGGATTAACTCAAAAAGCAAAAGAATATATGGTGGCGTATCCCACCATTAAGAATTATTCTATAGAAAGCACAATCACTAACAAGTTTGACCAGGAAAACAATGATACGGAAGATACAAAGTTCGACGCAGACTGCACATTAACACTTGCCGACTGTGTAGGACAATTACTCGCGTGGTTTATGCAGCTTATGGGCGTCGGCCTTGGTCTTGCCTATGTTATTAAAGGTGAAATTCTTATTGGTACTGTTATAGCTGCGCAGTCATTTGCGAGTGATCTGGCTGGACCCTTAAATAATATTGTTGTAAATATTAACTCTATACGTTCGGTAAGAAACATTGTTAAGAAACTTGAGCATATGTCATCTGGAGGAGAACTGAAAAGTTCTTCTCAACCCGAACTCACCACATCTGCTTCATCCATATTCTGCGGAGAAGGAAACACATTTAATGTGGTGTTTGATAATTTTAGTCTGACCATAGGAGAAAACGTCATTATAAAACCGTTTTCTTTTCGATTTGAAACTGGGAAGAAATACCTTATTGTCGGGTTAAATGGGTCTGGTAAAAGCACATTGTTTAAAGCGCTAAAGAAATGGTACGGAACTCATGAGGGAGAAATACTTGTTAATGGAGAGTCCGTGACTAACATTAACAACGACGTGCTTAGCCAATGTATTTCCTACTTGAACGAAAATGTATCGCTGTTCTCTGGTTCAGTCAGAGATAATATAACTCTGTTTCGTGAATGTAGCCCCGAGATCTTTAACCAGGCTGTTGATGGTGCTCAGATAAAGCTGGACTTAGAACGCATAGTAAACGATGAGGGGCGAAATATATCCAGTGGAGAGCAGAGACGGATAGAAATAGCACGAAGCCTACTATCCTCAGTGAGGATGATTATCTTTGATGAGGTTGTCTCAACTTTGGATATAGAAACCGCATATGAAATTGAGAAAATGGCTCTCGATTTCAAAGATAAAACCGTTGTTTTTATATCTCACAATTTTTCCGGAAAGCTGATTAGAGATTATGATGATATTCTTGTTATGCAGGACGGAATGCTATTAACACACGGCACATTTGATGAATTAATCAATAATTGCGATTATTTTAGACGCATTTGCGAGATTAAGTTTGGTGATATTAGATAGATATACTCTTGGAGGCAAAGAAGGCAAATGAAAATGAGTAGATATCAAGGCAAGAAATTGTTATCTGGCAAGGCGTATAACATCTTCTGTATTTGTCTATTCGCTATGATTGTGCTAATGGCTATCGTTTCATTTGCTCTTGGCCGTTTTTCAAAATTGAGTGTATTTGATATCCCTAAAATACTGCTTCACCAAATAATCCCATCGATTGAACAAACATGGTCTTCAACTGATGAAAGTGTTCTTATCAACCTGCGACTTCCACGTATAATTGCAGCAGTAGTTGTTGGTGCTTCGTTGGCAATTTCTGGAGCATCGTATCAGGCATTGTTTGCAAACCCGGTAGCGTCTTCAGATACGCTTGGCGTAACTGCGAGCGCAGCCTTTGGCGCTATTCTTGGAATTCTTTTGAATGTAAGCACGATTTCTGTGAAACTGCTTTTATTTGCAATCGGATGCGGAGCCGTTCTCCTTGTTTTCTCGGTCGCCTCAAGATTGAGTAAGGGACGAAACCTAACTGTATTCCTCATCCTAATAGGTATGGTAGCATCTTCAATGTTTCAAGCTATGCTATCTGTTTTAAAGTTTGTTGCCGACCCTGTTGATCAGCTTCCTAAAATAACTTATTGGCTTATGGGGAGTTTCAGTAATGTAAGGCTACGCGATATTCCATTTTGTATATTATTCTTTGTTGTTGGATCTTTACCATTGATCCTTATGCGTTGGAGGATGAATTTGTTATCGCTCACAGAATACGAAGCGAAGTCCTTGGGCGAAAACATTTTCATGCTGCGGACGGTAACGGTCGTGTGCGCAACATTACTAACATCCTCTGCGGTAGCAATGACAGGAGGAATCAGTTGGGTTGGTCTTGTAATTCCCCATATAACAAGGTTTATTGTTGGAAGTGATGCCAGAAAGCTACTCCCAGCATCTGCCCTGTTGGGGAGTTTGTTCCTGCTGATTATGGATGATATTGCAAGGTCAGCCTCGGTATATGAGCTGCCGATAAGCGTTCTTACCTCCCTGATTGGAGCTCCAATTTTCTTTATCATTCTTATTAGAAGCAGGGAGAATATTTGAAATGGAAATTATTCTGAAAGGTGTAACCTGCGGTTATCGAAGCATAGCTGTACTGAACAATCTCAATCTCTCTTTTGGAACCGGCGAATTTTGGTGTATTCTTGGTTCTAACGGTATTGGCAAAACGACTCTGTTTAAGACGCTCCTGGGCTTTATCGACCTCAGAGGAGGAGAGATTCTGATTGACAATCAGAACATAAAAAATATTGGAGGCAAAGAAATTGCAAGATATATTTCGTATGTGCCGCAAGCAAAAAGTTATTCTTTACAATACAGCGTGCTTGATACTGTATTAATGGGGCGTGCGAGTCATATTAAACCGTTTTCTCCGCCGGCTGGTAAAGATTACGCTATTGCAGAAAAAAATGCTTGAAAAACTTGGCATTAGGCACCTTGCCGATTGTATGTATTCTGAACTATCAGGTGGTGAACAGCAAGTCGTTTTAATTGCCAGAGCATTAGCACAGGAGGCTCAGTTTATTGTCATGGATGAACCTGCGTCGAATCTTGATTTTGAAAACCAAAAGAGGATTCTTGATGTTATGAAAGTACTTGCAAGCAAAGATGTTGGAATAATAATGTCTTCACATTCCCCTGATCATGCTTTTTATTGCAATGCGAATGTCGTTCTTATTAAAAAAGACAAGTCCGTTGTACAGGGAAAAGCTGAAGATGTAATAACATCCGAGAATCTGAAAGGAGGTTATGGTGTCGATGTGGAGATTATCCGAGGCACGGATTCGTGCGGAAACCCCATAAGGGCTTGTAGATTACTGTAAAAACATATAGAACGAAAGGTGGATACTTAAATGAAAAGACTGATTTCTGTTTTGTTGTGCCTTGTGATGCTGCTCAGTGTAATTTCTCTTGTGGGTTGTTCATCCAAGGGGAAAGAGAACGTTTCGAGTACTCGTACTGTTGTTGATATGTCTGGTATCGAAGTCGAAATCCCTGCGCAGGTTGATAAATACTGTGTGCTTTATTCGAGCGCCATATCAATTTGTGCTATGCTTGACAAAAACATGGAGCACATGTGTATGTGCCCAACTATTTATGGCGGATGGACTTCTCGCCTTTGCCCAGGAGTAGAAGACCATGTCGTTGCTGTCAACAAGAAAACCGTTACGGCTGAACAGATTATTGAAGTAGGAACACAAGTCGTTTTCTGTAGTTCTTCAACTAACCAGGAAACAATTGCGGCATTGCAGGAAGCTGGAATCCCATGCGTAAATGTTGGAATGAAAACTGCCGATGATTTATTAAAAGCGGTAGACATTGTTGCGGCAACATTCGGCACGGAGTTCGCCGCAAATGCAGCCGCTTCTTACAAAGAGAAATTTGATTATTATCAGGACTATGTAAAAGCATGCGCCCAAAACATCCCGCAGGGTGCCAAACAAACGGTTCTTGTCATTGGAGATTTGACTGATATTACAGGATTTGGCGAGAAGGCTTACGAGGCATACTGGACCGAAGTTGCTGGTTTGAATTACATTCTCCCTTCAAATGACGGCGCGGATAAAGTCAACCTGACAATGGAGCAGGTCTTTGAGTTTGACCCGGATGCAGTAGTCGTTGAAACTTTTGATACAAGCGTTCTCACCGACGATTCAACCTGGCTTACATTAAGAGCATATAAAGATGGGAAGGTTCTTGCAGCCCCAAGTGCATTGGACAACTGGTCTAAGCCTGGCGCAGAAAGCATGATGGTATATCTCTGGGCACTTAATGTGTTTTATCCCGACTATGCCGGCGAGCTTGATTTGACAACCGAGGTCAGAAATTTCTATAAAGATTTCTATGGATATGATATGTCCGAAGAATACGCAAATGTTGTAATGCAAGGGAAGGACGTAGCAGACTAATGTTCAAAACGGCTCCGTAGCGAAAGCGAAACATGCTACGGAGCCGTTTTTGAGTTCTACTGAAAATCAACTCAGCTTTTTGGCATACTTATACCAGCTCTGCCAAAACCAGTAACTGCGACGAACAAAGATGGAAACCTTTTTGCAAGGCTTAAAGCCTCATTGCTCTATCTCGAATTGCTCGGATGCACTCCTCGTAGTATACGGCGATAGCAATCGGATACATTTCCATAAGTTCATCGGACAATGTGTCAAGTTCAGTATCCGTAATGGTTGAAGTACCCTTAATCGCCACGATCATACCGCTCTGCATTTCTTCCGGGTCAAGGTGAAACTCACACGCAAGCCCCGGAATGTTGAAGTCTTCTTTTTCGGTGAACCGCTTGAACTGCTGCAGCGGTCGACGGAGAAAGTCGACCATTGTTTCTTCCCGCGCTTTGAGAATGAGGCGCATATCCACGATGTTGAATCCTTCGGAGAAATCGTAGGAGTAGATGTGCTCATCGGTACAGCTCAACTGGATCATGTCATCGAGCCGAAGCAGCAGGCACAGTGCAAACTGAGAGATGAGATCAGGCTTCAATTTCTCCGGCACATCATCCTTTTTGAAACCTCGAAGCCCATCCAGATGTTCGATGGCGACAGCGTATTTGGTGGTAAACGCCCTGTTGGGGCTGAGAAGATATGCTTTCGGTGTCGGAACTCCCATACGCTCCGCCAGCCAGCAGGCAACATACTCGTTCGCGGCGTTGTGCGGATATGTGTGCTTTACGATATACTTCTTTCCCGTGGTTTTATGTGTGGCCATGAAGAGCGGTCCCGACATACCGACTGTAAAGCCCGGCCGATTCTGAATGCGATTATCCTTGTATGGTTCATATCTAAACTCTTCTGAACTGAGCACAGTAACAAATACCTCTTTCAAGTTAGAGCATTAGAAAGATACTCTCTGATCTCAGTGTCAAGCTGTTCCTTGGATTTCGTGAATGGCTGCAGATTGGTCGCCCACGCTCTACCGGGATGGAACCAGTCCCAGGAAGGCGTCATCATGCTACTACGGCCGCAACCAGGAGCGTGATTTCCGAAGCCCTCAAGCAGGCAGTTCCATACAGGCTTGAACCGCTCGATCACCATCGATTCCGCAAGAGGAATCCAAATATCGTCTACAGCGAGGAAGCGGCAACGGAAGTCTGCAAGGTTCAGGTTTGTCGCAGCCTCGATGGATTTGGCATGATCGTTGAGCCGCTTATAAAGCGCAGTGCCGGGATCGACGTCTTCTCCCTGACCGCCTTTTCTCGCACCTTCCGGTACGGCTTTGCCGACATAGATTGGGCAAAGATACTGGTCGTCTCTGTTTACTTCGGCTAATGCCGCATAAGCAGGATGGTCACCTATGTAGTAAAGGGCGTACACACCGGCACCGATGAACCTGCTTGGCGGCAGCGGCTGAATGTCCTGCGCGAGAAGCGCCTCGGCGACCTGTTCACCAAGGTGGCGCTTATCAAGAGGGTTATAGGGAGTCAGGACGGGGATGCCCTCACTGTTATTTCTCGGTGCCATTCTTCATCATCCTTTCCATCTGGTCGTATACGGATTTGCCGACTGCGGCGGCGAGCTTGACGGGGACAGCGTTTCCTATCTGCCTCATGCTCTCTGTCCAGGACGCGCTGAACAGATAATCATCGGGGAAGGTCTGTATCCGCGCACTTTCCCGAACGGTATAGTAGCGGACGCTGCCATCATCAAGGACAACTGTATTTTCACCGCCGGGGACACCATGTGCCCCGGCTTTTATTGTTTTTGAGGGCTCGTCCATGATACTCCCGGAGTGTCCGGCATAGAGTTTGGCGCCGGGTCTGTGTTCATGGTTGCGATATACAGAAACATCATACGGCTTCGTCGGATTAGGAAGATCACCGATGGCGTCTCTCACAGTCTGCCAACGCGAGGAGGGACACAATCCTTCTTCAACTGCTTTCTGTACAGCCGTCAGCTTCGCCTTTGTCAGCGGAATCTCGGTGGGCATTTTCAGATGATGCTCGTCCCAGTAATCTCTCGATATCCACTTGGAATACAGCAACGCTTCCTGTGAATGGGACGGTTCCGGGAATGCCCAGCTTGCATTGTAATCGCTTCGGAACCCGACGATGATAACACGCTGACGGATCTGTGGGACACCGTAGTCCGCCGCATTCAGCAGACGGAATACCACGTTATAGGAGAGCCCGTCTTCTGTGCCGGCGGTATGGTGCTTCTCCAACAGGGCAAGGTGATCCAGCCAGGTCATATCAGCGTCTTTGATAATCTCCGGGTGCTGTAATTGAAGAAGAATGTAGTTGAAATACTCACTGAATGACTTTCTCAATAAGCCGCGAACATTCTCGAAGATAAAGACCTTCGGTCTGACCTCTCGAACCGCCCGGACCGCCTCCGGGAACATGTCACGTTTATCGTTATATGCCTGGTGCTTTCCGCCAAGGGAAAACGGCTGACACGGCGGTCCGCCGGCCACAAGCTGTATCTTTCCGGTATATCCGTCGTAATGTACCGTGCGGACGTCGGTCTGATAAACCTTCCATTCTTTGATCGCCGGATACCCGTGCTGGATGTTAAAATTCAGATTGTCGCAGGAATCCTTGTCCCATTCATAAAGAGCCGTATGATTGAACCCGGACAGCTGAAGTCCGAGAGCGAGACCGCCGGTCCCGCTGAAGAGTTCAATTGAGTTCATCATAAGCCTTTTCCTTTCTATCTCCATCTCATTGCCTTTTGGAGCAACGATCATATTCATTTCTCTGCTCGTTCGATTTCCACAATATCGTCGAGCTCACAGTCGAGCGCTTTGCATATACGAAGCAGTACATCTGTGGTGACGTTCTCATCCTTGCCGAGCTTTGCAAGGGAAGATGAACTGATTCCTGCCGCCTTTCGCAAATCCGTCTTCTTCATATCTTTGTCAATCAGTAGCTTCCACAGTTTTTTATAACTCATCTTCATTTTGAGATACCTCTTTATTCCATGACTCACCATAAAGTTCACAGTTACCATCGGACAATTTCAATACGGTGTTGTCAGCTAAAATTCTCTGTGTATCCGGTCTGTATGCTGCCTGTTTGTCGAACGCTATAAACACCTGCTTTCTGTTCCTTGCGTAGATTTTCATGATTCCGTCCACAGCGCCGTCGCCGATATTCTTCAAGATAAGCGAGTCGTGTGCAATAGCCGGAAGCGCCGTGAGATACAGGATCGCAAGGTCATAGATGACCATGCCCTTATAGTTTGATCCCGTTCCGGTATCGTCCGGCGTCTCAAAACTATAACTGTTATATTCATTGAAATGCAGATGAGGAGCTTTGCGGGCTTCCGTAAAGAGGGAGTCATTGAATTCCTTCATCTTATCATTGATCGCACGCTCAATGTCCGCCAGGATGTCCTCGATTGCCCGTTTCAACATATCATCAGCCTTTTTCCGGGCATCCTGCAATTCGGTAAGCGTGAGATACGCAGCATTCTGCGCTTTCAGAGCGTCGATCCGAGCCTTGATTTCCGAATGCTTGTCAAGAAACTCCTTGGAGAGATTTCCGACAAAACCAAGCTGGCTGATCTGCTCCTGTAAGGCTTTGATCTGCTCCTGCAGCGCGGCAATCTCGCCTTGCACCGACTGGCGTTCGGCAGAGAACTGCTCGTTGAGGATGGCGGCAAGTTTCTGATGATACTTTTCCACCTCATACAGTTTTCTGATATTAACTCCGGGAAAGAACTCCTGGAGCGCAGATAAATCAGCTTCTGTCGGATATAGGCCGTATTCCAGGCTCATGTCAAGAAGGCTGAGTCTGCGCTGCTTCGCCTGCAGTTCAGTTTCAAGACGCAGTTTGCTTGCCTGGAGCTGTGATTTCAGTCTGCTTTTCTCAATATCAACTTCATTCTGGCCTTCGACCTGTTCTGCGGTCAGATTGTCAAGTTCAATCTGCAGGCTTCTGATCTGAGACACGTTTTCATCATATTGTATCTTCCCGCCAACGAGATCCGGAACGAAACGGTACTTCCTGGCGTCGCGATAAGCCGCCAGTTTCTTTTTCTGTTCTTCCAATCGCCCGTTAAAGACCTCAACGTCCTTGTAGCGATCAAACAGCTTTACGAGGATGTCGATGGACTTTTGCATACTCTGACCCGGTATTCCCTTGAGGGGTCTGCGTTCGTCGGTGTTGTCCTTCCCATAGATGCGGAAGAAGGTGCTCACGGTTTCCCGGAAGGACAGTCCGAGGAAATCGATTTTGTAGTTGGTCTTCAGCCAATCGGTAAATTCTGCTTTTGTCCAGACGACTCCTGTCAGTTGATACCCATCCGAACACACGTGGATCTCATCCGGGGAGGCAGTGTTACGAGCAAAGCGGTATACCTTTCCGTCAAACTCAAATGCGAAGAAGATGGTGTGGTCACCGATGTGTTTCACACCGTCGCTGGACAGATAGCTGTTCCCGCCGAAAACAAAATCTATAGCAAGCATGGCGGAGGACTTCCCGATGGAGTTCTCGCCATCCTCTTTTCCAAGAACGACATTCAATCCCTCTTTGAAGCGGATCGGAGGCCGTTCTTTTCCTTTTTCCCGGAAGACGGGTGAGGTCATTTCTATAAGCATGAGTACACCTCTCCTTCGTCATTGATATCGGCCGCGCGGAGAGCATACAGGCAATCCAGCACCGACAGGAAATCGGTGGCGTCTGCCAGATGCGGTTTCACCTCAAGGAACAGATCTTTGACTTCTGCCGGGCCGTTCTGCAGCGCCCGCAATACGACAGGAACCAGAGCCAGGGTATTTGACTTATACGAATACAGTTTATTTGGTAATTGCATCGAACACCTCACAACTTTGCACGAAGTAGGAGACAACGATCTGGCAGTAGATGTCATCCTGCAGCGTTACACGATGAACCTTGCCTACAATCTCGTTAAAAATCTCCGGTCGTGACTTGTTGGCCTTCTTCAGCCGTTTGTAAAAGGCGTGTATCTGATCTTGAATCTCGTCGTAGTCGATTTCTCCGCGCTTATCAAGGTTCATCATGATTTCCTTGATCCGCCGAAAATAGGTCGTCACATAATTGTTGACGGCGAGGTAAAGCGCCATGTCCTGAGAGGGACTAAGCTTTTGCTTGATCTCTTTCGGATCAAGCGAAGCGTCTGACAATTCCTTCTCGCCGAGTTTCTTTATCCGGCTGATTACTCCGACGATACCCCTTTCGAGCGGCAAACTGTCAAGCAGCTGGACGCTCTGTTTGTGGGTGGAAAGCAGGTTCTTAATCTCGACTAATCCCTTTGTCACCTTTTTGCTGTCATCAAGAAGATATGTAGCATAACACTGCGGGCACATCGCGATCAGATTATCCGGTGTGGCCGCCTTCTTTTTGTCGATCAGGCTGACCTCGAAGGAGTGGACCGCCCTGCCGTTGTTTGAAACAGTCAGCTGTTTTCCACATCCAGGAAACGGACAATAGCCGTCAGTCTCCCCGAGAAGATAGTCGCCGTATCTGATCTTCAAATCGGAGGCAATCTGCATCTGCTGTTGCTTCTGAAGCGTGTTCTGCGGAACAAGCCCCGCAGCGTTTTGAACGATTTCTACGATCCATCCGGAAACAGCCTCGGCAACACTATCTGCATCGACGGAAGCGTCATAGCCTTTGAAATCTTCGGCAAGAAGCTGTCTTGATGTTTCGCTTCGCTCATTGATCCTCTCAGCCAGTATTTCGGGGGTAAGCCGGTACACAATGGCGCATGCCAGTTTTTTAGGCAGACCCCGCTTGGTATAGCTTCTGATCGTTTCATCACTCAGTTTTACGGAAGGATCCTTTCCCGTTCCCCATTCATCCTCAGTTACCGTTGTGATCATGGCCATCAGTTCACGGAAGAAGTATGGAACATCATCGCCATCGGCAAGATGCTTTTTCAGAATTGAAAACAGCGTTTTGAATTCCACGTTGGCATGACACTCCTTTTCCTGATTTGCACCACGGCGCACCGGGATGCCCCAAACTATCCCCGGATTAAAAAACCGATTTTATATAATGAAGTCGGCTCCTGGGAGACAACGGGTGTGGTCAAAAAGAGACCAAATACATTATAGCGCACGCGAGTTCAAAAGTCAAATATTATGTTTGCGATAAGGACGTAAACATTTTTTGAACAGATTTCGGATTTTTGATCCCGACCGTCAGTTTTGATCTTCTCCCGAGGCTACCCGTCAGAGGAAGCTCTTCTCAACGGTAACAAGCGGTCACTCTGCTTTTACATAACAAAATATTTCAATGCCTGATTACGTATAAGGGCAAAGGATACATATATCGGACAAGCCGTTTCGACGGCGAAGGTGCGATATGGAGTACCCTTTCTTCCTTATACCCTTTTGCAGGCTGTAAGGTCGGAGCGGCTCCAGAGGCACTCCAGCCTTTATCTGTTTCTGATGCCCTTTCCCAAGAATCAGGGGAAAGGACAATCAATGAAAACCAAGAAGACAAAATGGGACAAGAGAGGCACTTACACATTTAATTTCAATGACGGAACAAGCGTCACCCTCCGTCCGGGCGAGGACGTCGTGACCGAGGCGGACATCAAAGTCCTGCACTCCCTGGATGACGCCGAGGTCTACAACAACATCAAGAACAGTCGTCCGCCGCTGACGGAAACGGAGAAAGCGGCAAAAAAGGAATGGGAGGCTACTCACCCCGGCGAACGATACCCTGCAAATTGGAACCTCTCTTTTGACTACATCGCGGGGGATGACGACGAAGGCGGCTCGGACAAGAGCCGGGTTCTCGCCGAGACCGCAGCAACGCCGGATTTTGAAGACGAGACCGAGGATGAGATGATCCGGCGCATTCTCTGGTTCCTGACCGACATCCAGCGGGAGGTCTACCGACTTGTCAGGCTTGAAGGATACACGCAGACCGAAGCGGCAGCTCTCCTGGAGACAAGCATCCCGAACATCAATAAGCATCTGAAAAAGGCGCTGGAGCGCATCGAAGAGCAGAAAGAAAAAATGTGATTTTTTCGGGCGGGGTTAAAATCCCGCCCTTTTTCTTTGACTGTGACTTGTAAGGCAGAAGCCCTTACGGAAAGCGAGGTGACCGAATGGCAATGAAGCACAAAATCACCATCAACGTCACTGATCCGAACGGCAGAAAGGCTACGGTCCTGCGAGGCGCAGTCAGGAGACTACCTGAACGACTCGTGAAATTCCTCTTCGGAGATTACACGCAGGTTTATCTCCTCTCTCCCGGACAGACAGTCGAATCCGTGAACATCAGTGAGGTCAGGGAAGGAGGTAAAACCGATGTCAAAAATGAGTCAACTTGCGGCGGAGATTGAAGAGCTTCGGCACTGCGGTGAAATCCTGATCGGCATTTCCGATTCACTGCGCGATCTGTTCAGCGGCTCGGATAAGGCCGATGAGCCGAAGGATGCTCCTGCATCTGAGAAACCCGCCACGAAGAAGTGTGAGCAGGAAAAGAAGGCTCCCGCTCTTGCGGACGTCCGAGCGCTGCTTGCTGAAAAATCGAGGGACGGCTTTACGGCGCAGGTCAGAGCGATCATCACCGCCCACGGCGCGAACAAGCTCTCCGAGATCGACCCGGCAGAGTTCCCGTCGATCATGAAGGAAGCAGAGGTGCTGGGCAATGGGTAAACACGCGCTTCTCTCCGCTTCGGCAAGCCACCGCTGGCTGAACTGTACGCCTTCCGTGCGACTCAGCGAGGGCATCCCGGACAAGGGCAGCGAATACGCCCAGGAAGGAACCGACGCACACAGCTTTTGTGAGTTCAAACTCAGAAAGCTGCTCGGAATGCCGGCAATCGATCCGACGGAACATCTCAGCTGGTACAACGGTGAGATGGAGGAATGTGCCGAGAACTACGCTTCTTATGTTCTGGAACGGCTTGAGAAGGCAAAGGAAACCTGTGCCGATCCCGTGGTTCTTGTGGAACAGCGGGTGGACTTCTCCCGCTTCGTGGAGAACGGGTTCGGAACCGCCGACTGCATCATCATCGCGGACGGCACGATGAACGTCATCGATTACAAGCACGGCAAGGGCGTGGAAGTCTCCGCCGAAAACAATCCGCAGATGATGCTGTATGCGCTCGGCGCTCTGGAGATCTTCGACGGTATCTACGATATCGAAGAGGTGCGGATGACCATCTTCCAGCCGAGGATCGACAACATCAGCGTCAGCAGCATGGCGAAGAATGCTCTGCTCGAATGGGCAAACGGAGAGCTTACCGAAAAGGCCGCTCTTGCGTATGAAGGCAACGGCGAGTTTGCCTGCGGCGACTGGTGCCGATTCTGCAAAGCAAAAGCGATATGCAGGAAACGCGCCGAAGAGAATCTGAAGATGATGCAGTACGACTTTGCTCCGGCAGATACCCTGGACGAGACTGAAATTGCCGCCGTTCTCGACCGTGCGGACGAACTCGCCTCCTGGGTAACGGACGTCAAAGAATACGCATTGTCACAGGCTTTGCATGGCGTTCATTATCCCGGCTATAAGGTGGTCGAGGGACGCTCGGCAAGGAAGTACACAAACGAGGACGCTGTCGCACAGGTCGTGAGCGACGCCGGGTATGATCCGTATGCCCATAAGGTCCTCGGGCTGACCGAGATGCAGAAGCTTCTTGGAAGGCAGAAATTCAACGAGCTTCTTGCGGCGTTCATTGTTAAGCCGCAGGGCAAACCGGTCCTTGTACCGGACACAGACAAAAGGCCGATTATGAATACGGCACAAGACGATTTCAAGGAGGAAAAATAAATGTCAAATTTCAGCAATCCCACCAAGGTTATTACCGGTCCCCAGACCAGATGGTCTTACGCAAACGTGTGGAACCCCAAGTCCATCAACGGCGGCACTCCGAAGTATTCTGTCAGTCTCATCATTCCCAAGAGCGACGTCAGAACCGTCGAGAAGATCAAGGCGGCTATCCAGGCTGCCTACGAAGAGGGTGAAAGCAAGCTCAAGGGCAACGGCAAGTCTGTTCCCGCGCTCTCCACACTCAAGACTCCGCTTCGCGACGGCGACCTTGAAAGGCCCGATGACGAGGCGTATAGAAACGCTTACTTCATCAACGCCAACAGCGCGACGGCTCCCGGCATTGTGGATGTGGACAGACAGCCCATCCTTGATACCTCTGAGGTATACAGCGGCGTCTACGGGCGCGCCAGCATCAACTTCTACGCTTTCAACTCCAACGGCAACAAGGGTATTGCCTGCGGGCTGAACAACCTTCAGAAGATCCGCGACGGAGAACCTCTCGGCGGCAAGAGCCGTGCGGAGGATGACTTCGCCACTGACGAAGATGAAGACTTTCTCGGTTAAGGAGGGCGTGTGACATGGAAGCAACAACTGTTAGCGCACTCACCGAACTGCTTGTCAACATTCTCCTTGGCTGTTTCAGCCTTATGTGCCTCACCATGGTCGTGAACTTTGTCCAAAGTATCATCAACGACCACAAGCGCGAAAAGCGTGAAGTTGAGCGCGAAGCCCGTGAACTGGAGTACCACAACAAGCGAATGAACGAACTCAAGTAAGCTGAACGGGAGCGGCGGCAGGGGCTTCCCTTGCCGCCCTCCTTCGTTTGGAAGGATGGTGACAATGAAATCCCTTAGTATAGATATTGAAACCTTCAGCAGTGTCGATCTCGGCAAGTGCGGCGTGTACAAATACGCAGAATCGCCGGATTTTGAAATTCTTCTTTTCGGATACGCCGTTGACGGCGGCAAGGTCAGCGTGATCGACCTGACTGCCGGAGAGACGATTCCTGCGGATATTCTCGATGCTCTGATAGATGACAGCGTGGCGAAGTGGGCGTTCAACGCACAGTTTGAGCGGGTATGCCTGTCACGCTATCTCTCCGACCTCGGAGTCAGCCTTGACCCGTTTCACGATAATCATTCGCTTTCCACAGAATGTGCCCGCTTTCTGAACCCGGAGGGCTGGCGCTGTTCCATGGTGTGGGCAGCAACGCTTGGATTGCCTCTCTCCCTTGAGGGCGTCGGCGCGGTGCTGGGACTTGAAAAGCAGAAGCTGACCGAGGGGAAAGAACTCATTCGGTATTTCTGCGTTCCATGCAAAGAAACAGCCATCAATGGAGGCAGGACCCGGAATCTGCCGGAACATGCCCCGGAGAAGTGGACAAGGTTCAAAGCATACAACGTCCGTGACGTGGAAACGGAAATGGGCATTCAGCAGAAACTCATTAACTTTCCTGTATTGCCGGATATCTGGGACGAATACCACATCGATCAGGAAATCAACGACCGGGGAATCGGTATCGATATGGAACTGGTCAGACAGGCTATCCGGATGGACGACCTCTCGCGGGAGAAACTGACCGCCGCTATGAAGAAACTGACTGAGCTTGAAAACCCAAATTCCGTAGCGCAGATGAAGCAGTGGCTTGCGGAAAATGGCATGGAGGTCGATTCCCTCGGCAAAAAGGAAGTCGCTGCAATGCTGAAGGACTGCCCTACGGAGCTGCGTCCCGTGCTTGAACTCAGACAGCAGCTTGCGAAGTCATCCGTAAAGAAATACACGGCAATGCAGAACGCCGTCTGCTCCGACAGCCGTGCGAGAGGAATGTTCCAGTTTTACGGAGCCAATCGAACCGGCCGCTTTGCCGGCCGTATCATTCAATTGCAGAATCTGCCTCAGAATCATCTGCCGGATCTGTCGGAAGCACGTGCGCTTGTCCGCTCCGGCGATTACGATGGTGTTGAGATGATTTATGGCGATATCCCCGACACGCTCTCGCAGCTGATCCGCACGGCGTTTGTTCCACGAAAAGGCAGGACGTTCTTTGTATCCGATTTCTCCGCCATTGAGGCAAGGGTCATCGCATGGCTTGCCGGAGAGCAGTGGCGCATAGATGTTTTTGCCAGAGGCGGCGATATCTACTGCGCTTCAGCCACACAGATGTTCAAAGTCCCCGTTGAGAAAAACGGCATAAACGGACACCTGCGGCAAAAAGGTAAGATCGCGGAATTGGCACTCGGTTACGGCGGCTCGGTCGGTGCGCTCAAAGCGATGGGTGCGCTCGATATGGGACTTGAAGAGGACGAGCTTCAGCCGTTGGTCACAGCATGGCGTGAGTCCAATCCGAACATCGTAAAACTCTGGTGGGACGTTGACCGCTGTGTAAAGGACGCCATCAAAAGGAAAACGGAAACGGAGCTTCACGGGCTGAAGTTTGAGTGCCAGAGCGGGATGCTGTTCATCTCGCTACCCTCCGGGAGAAAGCTGGCGTATGTGAAGCCCCGCATCGGCGAGAACCGTTTCGGCGGCGAGGCGGTGACATACGAGGGCATCGGCAGCGTGAAAAAGTGGGAGCGGCTTGAAAGCTACGGTCCCAAGTTCGTGGAGAACATCATCCAGGGCATGGCAAGGGATATCCTCTGCTATTCCATGAAAACGCTCCGCTGCTGCGACATCGTTGCCCATGTGCATGATGAGCTCATTATCGAAGCTGATCCCCAAATGTCGCTTGAAGCCGTCTGCGAACAGATGGGCAGAACGCCGCCCTGGGCGGAAGGACTCCTTCTCCGCGCAGACGGTTACACTACAGATTTTTACAGAAAGGACTGAGACAGCCATGAACAAATACAACGCTGAAGGCTATCCCGATCCGACTGCATACGAGGCGCTCTCCGTCATCGAACGGGAAGAAAGGATTGCGGCGAGAGCGGCGCGATACCGACCGCTCGTGTATATCTGCAGCCCATTTTCCGGGGATATCCCCGGCAACACCACGAAGGCAATACGCTACAGCCGTTTTGCAGTAGACAGCCATGCGATCCCACTTGCCCCGCATCTCCTGTTTCCGCTCTTTATGGACGAGGAGACGGAACGGGAACTCGCCATGTTTATGGACATTGTGCTGCTTGGCAGATGTGAGGAGCTTTGGGTGTTCGGAGGAAAAGTATCCTGCGGAATGAAAGCGGAGATCGAGAAAGCCAGGAAAAAGAACATGCCCGTGCGGTATTTCACGGACAATCTGAAAGAGGTGACGCCATGAGTACTGCGTTTTCGCTCCCCATCTGGGTGGCGCGCTGTCGCGGCAATAATACGAACTGCCTGTATCCCGATTTCCACACGGCGACGGACGTTGAAACTCTAAAAAGGCTGGTGGCGAACGACCACACCTTCATCTGTTTCAAAAACAACTACCGCGATGAGAAGAACTTCAAGTATACAGATACCCTTGTGACGGACTGCGACAACACCCACTCGGACGAACCGAAGGACTGGATTACGAAGGAAGCCATCATTGATGAGTTCCGGGACGTCTCCATGCTGATCTATACCAGCCGCAATCACATGAAGCCGAAAGATGGAAAAGCCCCGAGACCGAAATACCATATCGTTTTTTTCGTTGACAGGATCACCAGCCCGGAGGAATACAAGCGGCTGATCAAACGGGTGCAGGAGTTCTTCCCGTACTTTGACACCAAGGCACAGGATGCCGCAAGGTTCTTCTACGGCAATCCCGACGCCGAGATCTACATTCAGGCGGGCATTCTCAACCTGTCCATGTTCTTCGACGAGGACGCCTTCGCCCATATGGATCAGGAGATCCATGAAGGCAGCAGAAACGCCACGATGTTCCGGTGGGCAGTACGCTCCATGAAACGCTATGGGAATACGGAAGAATCCAGAAAGTGTTTTTATCGGCAGGCGGAAAGATGCAACCCACCGCTCGATGACGAAGAGCTTCAAACCATATGGCGCAGCGCGAACAAGTACTACAAGCGGATCGCCGCGCAGCCGGACTATATCTCCCCGGAGGTCTATAACGCAAAAGGTCCGATTCGCTGGGAAGATCCCATTCCCTTCAGCAGATACACCATGGCGAGGTTCCCCATTGAAGCTCTGCCGGACGATATCGCCGACTATGTGACCGCCGTTGCGGAGAGCACGCAGACGCCGGTCGATATGGCGGGAGTGGTCTCAATCTCCATGCTGTCGGTGTGTCTGCAGGGAAAATACCGCATTCAGGGCAAAGCTGACTGGTTTGAGCCGCTCAACACCTACGCTCTTGCCATCGCTCCTCCGTCAGAGAGAAAGTCGGCGGTACAGCACATGATGCTCAAGCCCATCAACGAGTATGAGCTCCAGTACAACCAACGCAACGCCGCGCTTGTCGAAAGCAGCAAGATGCAGAAGCGGGTGCTGGAACGCAGGCAGAAGGCCCTGGAAGACCAGGTGGCGAAAGGCAAGGCTGATGCCCAGGAAATGGAGAGGATCGCTCAGGAGGTCGCAGACTTCCGTGAGGTCCTGCCCATGCAGCTTTACGTAGATGATATCACTACGGAAAAACTGGTATCCGTCATCTCCGCCAACCATGGTAGAGCGGCTCTGATCTCCAGCGAAGGCGGCATTTTCGACACTCTCGCCGGCATCTATACGAAGAACGTCAACATCGACGTGATGCTGAAAGGCTATTCCGGCGACCCCATCCGTGTTGACCGAATCGGTCGAGAAAGCGAAAGCATCATGAATCCCGCTCTGACCATTCTTCTGATGGCACAGCCGAACGTGATCTCCGAGGTTCTGAACAACACGACCTTCAGAGGCAGAGGCCTCACAGCCCGCTTCCTCTACTGTATGCCCGTGTCCTTTGTCGGCAGCAGACGCTTCCAGTCGAAACCCGTTCCCGACGAGGTCTACCACAGATATGAGCGCCGCGTTATCAATCTTTTGGAGGACGAATACCCGGAAAAGCCGGAAACCATCACGCTTTCGGATGATGCGGAAAAGCTGCTGATTGCCTTTGCGGAGGAGATCGAGCCGAAGCTCGTATCGGACTACGCGGAACTTGCTGACTGGGCAGGCAAGCTGATCGGCAATACGCTCCGTATCGCAGGACTTCTCTGCCGTGCTGGAACACATCGGAGCCATGAGTTTCTGGACGTGCCGGAACCGCTCACGGTGGACGGCAGGACAATGTCAAACGCCATTCGGCTCGGACGGTATTTTCTGAACCATGCGCAGGCTGCCTACTCGGTGCTGCCGGAGGATACGATGTTCAAACAGGCAAGCCGCATCCTCACCATGCTGAAGGAACGGCACCTGCAGGAGTTCGACAGGCGCGCCGCGATGCGGTACTGCCGCACATTCAGAACGGTAGCGGAGATACAGCCCGTTCTGGATTTCCTCGACGACTACGGGTACATCGCAAGGCAGCCGGAGAAAACCGTAAGTCCGGGCAGACCCCCGCTTCCGAAGTACAGCGTTAATCCGTGGGTCGAGAGCAACTTTTGTCCTTTTGTCACACAATTGTCCGAGAAGCCGTGACAGTCAAAAGCCCTTATAAAATCAGCGTTTTCGAGTTTTGTCCGTTTTGTCCGAAACCTTAAGATAAACAAAATCAAACTATTTATATACAGGTATTTTCCCCTCTCTTCACCAACAGACATGGGGACAAATGTGACAAAAGGACAAAACTCTGAAAAGCCAGTAAAACAGGAGGTTTTCAATGAACACGATCACTATCAACGGCGCGGACAATATGGACAAAAGATATCTGGCGAGGTGTCTGCGTCGTTTGAAGGAATGGGGCGCACCTTTGCATGGTTGGTACTGTGCCGACATCGTAGACGTCCGCGAGGATGACCTGGAAGCGCCTCTTTCCGAATGCGAACTCTGCGGGTGCAGCAACGTTCGCTATGAACACATCATGCAACACGAACAGTATTTCGAGTCTGTCACTGTCGGCTGTATCTGCGCCGGCATCATGGAGGGCGATATTCTCAAGGCCAGAGAGCGTGAACGCCTGATGCGGAACCGCGCGAAGCGCCGCAGGAATTTTGTCAGTAAAGCATGGCGGCAGAGCGACAGATGCTACTATCGCCAGTACAGAGGTCAGCTCGTTTCAATCATCGACCATCACGGCAGTTACGCTGTCCACGCCGGAGGAAAAGTTGAGCTGACCTACAAAGGCAAAGTCATCCGTGACTTTCTCTCTGCCACTTATGCGGCGTTCGATCTTGCCGACCCTGTGGAGAAAATCCTATGAGAGAAAAGGTCATCGAACAGAAACTCGTAAAAGCAGTCAGGGCGGCCGGCGGCATCGCGCCAAAGCTCGCATCACCCGGCTTCGACGGGATGCCCGACCGCATGGTGCTGATGCCGGGAGGCCGGATAGGCTTTGTCGAGGTAAAGGCTCCCGGTGAAAAGCCAAGACCGCTGCAATCTTCAAGACACCGCCTTCTGCGGCGGCTGGGCTTCGACGTGTATGTCCTTGACAACGCTGAGCAGATAGAAACCATCCTGCGGGAGATCGGAGGTGAAGCAGAATGAAGTTCATACCGCACGATTATCAGAAATACGCCATCGACTATATCGAGAAAAAGCCCATATCGGCGATTCTGCTTGATATGGGACTTGGCAAGACGGCGATTACTCTGACTGCGCTGAATGATCTGCTGTTTGACAGCTTCGAGGTGCATAAAATCCTTGTTATAGCGCCTCTCCGGGTGGCCAGAACCACATGGAGCGACGAGATCGCGAAATGGGATCATCTGACCGATCTTAGATACAGCATTGCTGTCGGCACGGAGCAGGAGCGGCTTACCGCATTGCGGAAAAAGGCTGATATCTACATCATCAACCGCGAGAACGTGCAGTGGATGATCGAAAACACCCGCTTCGATTACGATATGGTGGTGATCGACGAGCTTTCTTCCTTCAAGAACCACCAGGCAAAGCGGTTCAGGAGCCTTATGAAGGTCAGACCCAAAGTGAAGCGCATTGTGGGGCTGACAGGAACGCCGACCGCAAATGGACTGATGGATCTGTGGGCGGAATTCCGGCTTCTGGACATGGGAGAACGGCTCGGCCGCTTTATCGGGCAGTATCGAACGGCATATTTCAAGCCGGATAAGATGAACGGTCAAATCATCTACTCGTACAAACCCCTGCCCGGAGCAGAAAAACGGATATACGAGAAAATCTCGGATATCACGATATCCATGAAAGCAACCGATCATCTGAAAATGCCGAAACTCATCAGTGCCAATCATATCGTCCATCTATCGGAGGACGAACGCCGAAAATACGACGATATGTGCGAAGACCTCGTTCTTCAGCTTCCGGGCGGCGAGATCACCGCCGCAAATGCCGCCGCTCTTTCCGGAAAGCTCTCCCAGATGGCGAACGGGGCTATATACACCGATACGCAGAAGGTGCTGAATATCCATGAGCGCAAACTCGATGCCCTTGAGGACATTATCGAGAGCATGAACGGGAATCCGCTGCTGGTGGCGTACTGGTTCCGGCACGATTTGGACCGTATCAGCGAAAGGCTCCATAAGCTGCATATCCCGTTTTCGCGGCTGGATACCCAAGCGAGCATCCGCAAATGGAACGGAGGCGAACTGCCGGTTGCTCTTATCCACCCGGCTTCGGCGGGACACGGTCTGAATCTTCAGAGCGGAGGCTCGACCCTTGTGTGGTTCGGTCTGACCTGGTCGCTGGAACTGTATCAGCAGACCGTGGCAAGACTGTGGCGCCAGGGGCAGACTTCGGGAACCGCGGTGGTTCAGCATATCGTGGCCGAAGATACCATAGATGAGCGAATCCTCAAAGCCCTCCAGAAGAAGGACTGTACGCAGTCCGCTTTAATCGAGGCAGTCAAGGCAAATCTGAGACAATGAGAGTCAATCCGAGGGAGTTTACAAATATCCCGGAGGTATGGCTGTGACAGCAAAAGAATTTCTAAATCAGGCCTACAGGCTGAACGAACTGATCGATTCTGACGTGGAGGAATTGGAGCGGCTTCGGGATCTGGCGACACGGATATCCGGCCCGAATTTCGGAGAGCGTGTACAGACCTCAAAAAATCCCGACCCACCGTTCGTCCGCTATCTGGATGATATCATGGAGATGGAGCAGAAGATCCATCGTGAACTCTGCGATCTGGTAGTTCTGAAAAAGAAGATCACGGAGTCTCTCGAAAAGGTGGAGAATCGTGAAGAGCGGCTGCTTCTGACCTACCGCTACCTTGACAATCACACATGGGAGCAGATTGCCTCCATGCTATGCGTCTCCGACAGGACGGTACACCGCATTCACGCCTCGGCTCTGAGAAATTTTTCGATGCCGGAGTAAAGTTGGCACACTTTGCCGTAGTTTGGCACATGGAAAAGAGATATAATGGTAGTATGAAAAAGTGCATACGAGACGAGTCTCATGGGAGCAATCCTGTGGGGCTTTTCTTATGCCTTAGCAAAGGAGAACCCTTTATGAGCTACAGAAAAGTCGGATACCTGGAACAATGCTGGTACATCATTCGCTATTGGCTCCGGGAGAAGCTCCGCAGATGGAGGCGACGCTGATGCCAAAGAAGCCGAACCGCCCCTGCGGACACCCCGGCTGTCCGAGGCTTGCCGTGGACGGCGGTCAGTACTCCTCCGAACACACGAAGGTCGAGCGCGACCGCTACAACAGGTACAAGCGCGCGGCTGACGTGAACAAGAAGTACGGCCGCGCCTGGAAACGCATCCGTGACCGCTATGCCCAGACCCACCCCCTCTGTGAGATGTGTCTGAAGGAAGGCAGGCTGACCCCCGTCGAGGAGGTGCATCACATCCTGCCGATCAGCAAGGGCGGCGACCACAGGGAAAGCAATCTGATGAGCCTCTGCCAGTCGTGCCACACGAAGCTGCACCGTGAACTCGGCGACCGCTGACTTCTTGTCCCAAAATACAGGTCTGACTCTCCTCCGGGAGGGGCGGGTCAAATCTCTGCGGCTGTCGCTCCGGGCAGCGGCCTGGGGTCACGTGCGCGAAAAAAGCGAAATCAAAAGGGTAATTAAAGGTCCCGGGCATTGGAGGTGAGAAAGTGCCAACAAAATCGAACAACACAGGCGGGCGCGGAGGCGCGAGACCCGGTGCGGGAAGGAAGAAAACCGCTGTCAAAGAGAAGGCCGAGAACGGCAATCCCGGCGGCAGACGGCTTGAAGTCCTGGACATTCCCGAAGTCGAGGGCGTCGATATGCCAAAGCCCCATGAGTTCCTCTCTGCCGAGCAGCGTGACGGAAGTACGCTCCAGGCGGAGGAAATCTATAAAGAAACCTGGGAGTGGCTGAAGAAGATCGGCTGTGCGGCAAAGGTATCTCCCCAGCTATTGGAGCGGTACGCCATGTGCAGCGCCCGCTGGATTCAGTGCGAGGAGATGACCAACCGCATGGGTTTCCTCTCCAAGCATCCTACCACCCAGAAGCCGATCCCATCCCCGTTCATTAACATCGGCATTAACTACATGAACCAGGCCGTGCGGCTGTGGAACGAGATCTTCCAGATCGTGAAGGAAAACTGCAGCACCGATTACGGGGAGGTTTCTCCCCAGGACGATTTGATGGAGCGTCTGCTCCGGGCAAGGAAGGGGTGAAGCCATGTTTGAGAAAGTAAATCCGTGCCACCCGGATAAGGTGGCCGACCGAATCGCCGGCGCACTGGTGGATGCGGCGTACAGGAAAGAAGAAAATCCCAGGATTGCTGTGGAGGTTCTCATCGGCCACGGCGTTTGCCATATCATTGCGGAGACATCGGCACACATCTCTTTGGATGAAGTAAAATC
>ERZ791625.143-NODE-143-length-58986-cov-6.672549_pt1 | contig 58986 bp, 65 predicted proteins | sample MGYA00510267_ERZ791625 | MGnify/ENA primary metagenome ERZ791625 (study PRJEB30046, sample SAMN00715229) | human gut metagenome | study: EMG produced TPA metagenomics assembly of the A metagenome-wide association study of gut microbiota in type 2...
AGTTCGATGAAGCCGATGAACATGGCCCCCAATACCGTCAGAATCGGAATCAGCGGCAGGCGGCTCCCGGTCTGCTCGTTGATCTGCCACACGGTGAGCATTTGCACGGCGTCGATTGCCGTCACCACGAAAATCAGATTGAAATACTTGGCGATCTTCTCGACGGTCTTGCGGTAGCCGAGCGATGATCGCAGCTCCCCGCGTTTGCGGGCTTTGCGGATACCCGCCCACAGGTCGAGGAAAATCACGAACAGTACGAGCAGGTAAACGATCGTGAGGATGATGAGCTGCGGACGTATCGCCGCGAAAATATGATCTATCATAATTCAGAAATTTCAAAAAAAGTGACGAGTAAGGTTAAGTAAATCCCCAGTGAATGAGTCATAATACAACCATCTCCCGCAAAGGAATATTTGTTATCGGTCACACCCCGTCAAAAAAGTTATACATGTACTATCGTTGCTGTTTCATCGTAGTTTCGGGCTATTACTCTGAAATAGGCGCGTGCCCCCTCGGTTCGGTATTGAGGATTACCCGTAAACAATACAACTCCGCCGTAAAATGAAACCTGCATTCTGCGCTTTCCGGAAGGCTCCAGCTTTCCGCCGCGGTCGCCTATATTGGTGCCGCGATGCAGCTCGAATTTCCCCCCCCCACGAAACCGCGGTCGCCAATGCGCACGACCCACCTTTCCAAGAGGTCTGCAACGGAAATTATCGGCATCCAGCCCGCGGCGTTTACCTTCGTTGTATCGAACTGAACAGGATTAATCCGAACGGGTGTCCAGTTTACCTCATCCCGCGAGAACGAGTCCTGTACGAGCTTGAACCCCGCATTCAGAGGACGGTTCTGTGTCTGCCCGGTTTGAGGGTTCCGGCGGTATCGCTTCTTCGCGTTTTTGTAGTGCAGGATGCCCACGAAACACTGCTTCAGAATCGGATTTTTCAAGTCTGTGGCAGGCTTTACGCAGAGCATCCCGCCCTGTACTTTCCACGTAACCGCCGGGACGGCTTCGGCATTCATGGGATAGGGTAATTCCGTCCACTTATTCACTCCGTCCCCGATCTTATGACGACCCGTGTCTGATTCGTAGACGACCTCGCCATCGAGTAGTAAGGGATTGGCCGCTTTGAGCGCCGCTGCCGTATATTTCGGGTGTTGTATTCTTCCAATCATAATTGCATCTGCTTTTTTGCCTGCGCTTTGCATTGCTCGGCGTATTCGTAATAGGCCGCGAACTCGTCCGGCTTGGTGTCCCGCTGGCGGAGTATCGCCAGTTCGTCGTCGACCGAATACCGCTCTCGGATGCTTTGCTGCACCCGCTGTTCGTAGGTCGGCACCGGGACGCTATTGACATATTCCGTTAAAACAGGGCTGCCCTGCTCATCCTCGGTAATCAGCATACCTGCTGCCTGCCCGTCGATCAGTTCCAACCACCTCTCGTCGGTGATCTCTACACCGCCCTCGACGGGTTCGTCATAAAATCCTTGTTTCCAGTATTTCATAGCTTCCTGTATTTTATTTCCAGCGTCCGATCACCAGCCAATGGACGGTTTCGGTAGAGGATGTGAGACCTCCGTTCTTGTCGGTGAGGTTCGCCCAGCGCGATTGGTAGCGTAAATATTGGGCGGTCAGTTCCACATACGACGCGGCTGTGATGACGTTGCCGTTGCCGTAATAAGCCGTCAGAAAGCATCCGAACGGCTTTGCGATGAATGCAGGACTGAAATAGTACTGATACGCCCCGCCGGGGGATATCCCCCATTGAAACATCAGCCCGTCCGGTGCTTTGTAGTAACCGTTGGATGAGAGCGCTTTTGTCAGCGTTACGTTCGACAGGTCTTTGGCGGCCTTATCGCCCCACGTCTTTTTCTCGCTGTCGGTCACGAAACGGTGCGTTTCGTCCGTAGTGATCTGTGAAGCGTGAATACTGCCTGCCATTTCACCATCCGACTCGTAGGGGAGAGAGTTCCATGCGGTAACACCGTCGCCGATTTTCCGCCTGCGTGTGTCGGATTCGTACACGACTTCGCCTTTGAGAAGCACCGGATTTGCGGCGGCCAGTGCGGCCGCCGTAAACATCGGGAATTGAACCCGCCCGGTTATCTTTTCAGTACCTGCCATAGCGTCAGTTCATTCCGGGGATGGTACACTGAATGACGAACGTACTCTCCTTGAACTCGTCGATGGCCGCTTTTGCCGCCGCCTCTCCGGCACCCTTCGGGTCGTAAAAGTTGTCGTATGACTTCTTCAAGTCGGCCGCCAGTTTCAACGACAGCACGGAGTAGTTGAGCTTGATTACGTTCGACTCCGTCACTTGGATATACTGGTCGTCGCCCGTGTAGACATCGACGAGATCCTGCACGGGCAGGTACTGCGGGGTGTTGTTGTTCTGGAAGAGGAACTCGATGTACTTGTCGCCGACCTTGGCCCCGGAGTAAGGCGAATTGGCCGTCGTCACGGTCTTGATTGACGAGCCGCGCAGCACCTGATCGAGCGGGATGTTGATCGGCACGCCGATACGGCTGCCGTTCCGCGTGAGGTAGTAGGTCGCGGCGAACCCACTAACCGTCGGAGCTTTTTCCGTGCTGTATTCGGGCAGGTCTTCTTCCATGACGATACGCCCGGTGTAAGGTACGGCCGCCACGGTTACGGTGCCGTCGGACTTGAACGTGATGGAAGCAGTAGCGAGGAATACCGTGCGACCGCTGTCGTCCGAGGCCATGCGGATAGTATCGATCAATCCGGTGACGGCCGAAGCGGAAACCTCGGTGATGGAAACGAAACCGCTTATAGAATCTTCGATCTCCTGCACGGCGACATTTTGTGCGACCACAACGCATTTTTTGTTGGCGTTGATCGCCGCGACGATGTTTTTTGCGACTTGTCCCTGCGGGTTGAGTCCTTCGGTCGGTGGATGCAGATAAGCGTTGTAGTTGAAGGTAAATACATCCGCTTTCTCATTCCAACCTGTAATCTGGGCATCCGTCACAAGTCGATGCGAGGCATCGGCCATGAGCTGCGCAAGAGAGGTGACATTTGCCCAGCCGAGTGCCGACCAAGTCTTTGTGCCGTCGCCGACCTTGTATTTCAACGGAGATGTACCCCTTACAAGTCCGTACTCACCGTCGAGCAGGACGGGGTTTGCCTCAGTCCATTCGGCCTCGGTACCTGTTGTGAATTTGATGCGTGACTTGAGCAGGATTTCCTGTACTACCGCTAACGTTTGTTTGTCTGCCATGATATTGTATGTTTAATCGTTGCTTTTTAAGTCGGCGGGGCTGTATCCGCCGAGGATCAGACGGTCGGTTTTTTTGATGTAGTCGCCCGCGGATGCCACTGCGGGGAATCTATCGTATCGTTTCCTTGTTACGATGCCGTCGGTTCTATTTACCAGATAGTAGATTTGGTAAATTTTGATTGTTCCGTCTTCCTCCGATGTCTCGAATATTCCTGTAAATAACTGATAGCCTTCGTCTACTTTTTGAACCTGAATAATGGATTGTTGGGGGAGTTCCGCCCTTTCTTTTATGTAGATATTCGCCGTAATACCTTTTTCGAGCTTTTCCATAATCTTGAGACAGGTGGCCGGATATGCAGAACTCGTAAGGTCGATAATGTCGTATGAGGCATTGATTATCGTGGCAATTACCGCCTCCCCGTAGGCTGTCTGCTTAAAATTGTCTGATGGGCCAAACCAAAGGAATAGCCCTGTTTTGGCGGGGAAGCATATGCTTTTTATTTGATTTAAAAAATTGTCATCCGGTATTATCAAAGTGAGTTCCCGCCGAAGTTCTCCTTTGCACATGCGCCTGCGCGATAACGGGATGAATACTTCGAGCGAGTATTCATCAACCTGACGGCAGTCTTTGTAAACTCCGTCAATGCGGGACGCTTTGAAGTGGGTTGCTCCATCTGTAAAATAGTCGATGGTGAAATCGATTCCCGCGTCCGGAATTGCCGCTTTTACAAGAGTACCGTCACTTTGCCGTTCATAGAATGTTTCTATGTAGGTAAGGTCGGTAAGTATGTTCCAGCGTCTATACGATGTCATGGTTCTTGTTTTATGCAAAAATATTTGATTGCTGTCGCTGCGGAAAGGACAACTTTATTCCCGCCGTATTGATGGAATTTGCCAGAAATCGGTCGGGAGTTCAGGTTCCGGAAGTTCTGCCCGGTCATAATAATTGGCTTCATCTTTTTCTGACAAATGGTATTTGAAGGTGTAGCTGTTTAGGGCGGCCTCTTTGTGTTTGACTTCGTACTCCGTGACGATTATTTGTTTCCACTCCCCGTCTGCGTATAGGTAGCGATTGCTGGAGTGCAGAAACTCCTGCCATTGCCGGGCTATGCTGCTCGAACTGATGTAACCTGTGTTTTGCTGCCAGATTGATGTGTAATCGTTGCTTAATTCCGCTTCGCGGCCTTGATTGATGAACGTGTCGACCTCGCCTTCTGGAAGTAATGTCGAAAGTCCGGATGCGATTATCGTGTCGAATCCGCCGAGCGAGTTTTGGAATAAGAAACAGCGGTCTCGAAAGTTGCCCGACCGCAAAATATATCGCTGGGCGAAAGGGTAGTTCTTTGCACCTGCCGTATCGGGTTCAGAGACGGAGTTCGCTCCCAATCCGTAGATGTCGTATGCAATCGGTGTCAGTTCTTCCGAAACGCAGATATTACGCCAGAGTAGCTCGAACGAAACGTTGATCCGGACGATGCCTTCTTCGGATGCTGTGAAAATGTCCTGTGTGCGCTCGATTCCTTCGGCTGTATATAGGCGCGACTTGATTCGCAGAAATTGTGGATCTCGATTGAGTTTTACCACCGATAACCATTGCGGTTGCCATGCCGGCATGGTGACGATTTGCCCTTGCCAAGTCAGAAAGTTTCTGGCCCACCAATCCAGCCCTACTTTGCGAGGAGCTGCAACCCCGCCGGCAATGACCTGAAAACGATATGTTTTGGTTGTCGCCGTGTCGGTCAGCGTTATATACAAATATGTAAAGTCGGTAACGCCGGTTTGTCGTGGAAATTCACATTCCAGCAGGGTATGGACGATGTCCCGCAGGTTGATCGTTATCAAACTCTCTGCATCGTAATAAAGCGTCAGTTTGTCACATATAGTTGCATCATCAAGTCTTACTGTCATGTAAACACAAGTCAGGCTTGAATTTTTGTTCCTGATGATCATTTTCCCCAAATTCTCAGAAAACTGACAAATTTCGGGCTTCTCGATTATTTCGAAGGTATCTACCATTGGCTCGGCTTCTATTCTCGGACAAAAATATCTACATGACGCGCGGACTGAAAGGACATTACACTTCGACCAACTCCGCATTCGAGTGAAGGATATCGTGAGTGGTATTACCGGTTATTTCAAGGGTTTTTATCAAATAACGCACGTTGAAGACCAACACTTTGACCCAGAGGCGTAGGTTTGCAATATCTGATGCGGTCAGGTTGAGATCGACTTTAAGCATTTCTTTGTCCCGTGCCAGCCACTCCGCGTAGGGTTTATGGAATCTGTTGTACAAACCATTTTCCCCTCCAATTGCAAGGGAGTACTCGCTTCGGTCTTCGCTGCCAGCAGAAAGATCGGGAATACCGCCCTCGAAATAATATCCTTTATCCGAAAAATTATTTTTGATCAGCAAGCCGATATACACTTCTGACGGGCGATTGCCGCCTGCGGTGGGAAAATCTACAATAGGAGTTATGGCGTTCAGTCCAATTGCTTCTTCGATCGATCCGTCAGCATGTATTTGCTTTGACGGGTATACGGCCAAAGGAACGCATTTCGGACATGTGAAGTCGATCGAACAGTCGTAGTTCTGATCTTCCGAGTCGGCAGCCGGTTCCATTTTCGTAAACCCGGCTTGATGTACGATATCCAGAGTGGCTATTGGTGTCGTATATTTGTTCCATGCGGCACCGCGTCCTGAATAATAGAGCAGAGCGTCGATTTTCTTACCTGAATAGATATCCCCGGTTTGGGCCAGTCTGATATTTTTATAGTCGGGAGACACCCTGTATTTGTTGATGATGTCCTGCAGAGAATAGCTTTCGATAATCTCATCAGTTGGCTCTTGGCCCAAATCCTCTTCGTAGGACTTGGTGTAGTTGTCATCCTCGTTACGGAATGCGAGGGTATAGCCTTTCTTTTCATAGGCGGGGAGCGAATAATTGTCGCTGACTTTGGCCGTCCAGTCTACAAATTTATTGCTTGCGAGAATCGACTTGTTACTCATCAGGAAATACTTTTTCCCGGAAAAAAACAACGTGCAGCAAGGTATTTTGAGTAGACTGATAAGAAAATCGCTCAAGTCCATGTCCGGCATCGAGTCGGCAAGATCGAGCGTACATTGGGTAGGATATAACCCCGGCCGGGCACCGGGCGATGTATCTTTTACCCCGTATCGGTTGTCGTATTCGGAACTTTTGTAAAGTCCGAGGATCGCTAACATATTGAGGAGTTTTTCGAGTTCCGGTTCCCCCAGCTCTAACTCCGGAAGGATTTTATCGAGGATATAACGTACTTTGATCGCTGGGACAACATAAGGCCGGGTGGTGTAAAGCCAGTTCGCATATTTATCGACCGTTGAGCATTCTGCTTTCGTCGGCCCCGACGTCACATACTCGATCGAGGCGCTCATTGCCTTGCGCATAATCTGGGGCAGGCCGAACTCGTCATATAGTCCTTTACGGGCGTTTTCTACCATCGTTGAGAATTTGATGTCCTCAAATCCGGAGAATGGGATGTCGGTCAGCTTTCCTGTGACGATGTGGTCGAATTCAGCCCCGACGAATGAGTATTGTAAGGACTTATCGGAGTAGTCGTCATATTTCAGTTCACCCTGAAATGCGACTATGCCATTGAATAACGCCTCGCAGGCGGCAGTCTTGCGTGACGGCCGCCGCCGGATGCCGGGTGTGAATCCGAAAAATTTGCAGTTTTTAGGCGACAGTTTGAATTCAACATTCGTGGAAACGGCCACTGGCACCCTGTCATCTTCAAAGATTGGATTGTCCAGTGTAAATGTCACATCCTGATCAGGCTGTACATCGAGGATTATGCCCTCGGATCGGAATTGTATCATCGTTTTTTGCCTCCAATTTGCCCACGTTCCCGCGTGCGGTTGTACTCTTTCATTTTCGCAACGATTCCGTTCTCGCCCAGCATTGTCACGTAGGCAAGAATCGGATTCTTCAGCACGTCGCATAGACGATCGACGGCCGCGATGAATTTGCCGGCCGTGCCTGCGTCCAAAGAGGAAAGCCCCGTGTCTGTTGTGTCGAATGACGGGATATCTCCTGTTGGGCCACCGGATACGAATCCGGGTACCGGTGTATTTTGCCGGTATACGGCATTGAAATCGAAGCTGCCGAGTGTCCCCTGTCGGCGGGCCGCTTCGATCGTGTTCAGTACGGGAATCAACGAGGGGTTATCCATTGCGGCCGCTGGAACGACATACTCCTTCCCGTTTTCCGATACCAGCACCGTCGGCGATGAGATGAAGCCTCGTTTATCCGGAGAATAACGGGCGTTGAATTTTTTGCCGTCCTGCATCCGCTCGATGACCTGACCACCCTCTTCGGCGCCAGTCGTTATTGGGGTTGATGCAATCATAGCGATTTGTGCGGCTCCCATAGCACCGACGATAGCGGCAAAGATCGCACCCAGAGGCCATCCCCATTCAGCCAGTGTTTTCGTGACACCAGTTGCCGTATTGATGATGGCGGAGGTGATGTTCATGGCCTTCTGGCGCTTCGCCTGTTTGATTTGCATCTCTTCTTGTTTGGCTTCGAGATCTGCGGCCATTCGCTCCTCCTCTGCTTGTGCTTGCTCTTCGGTCATCAGTCCTGCTTTGACACGCTTCTCGTTGGCTTTTTTCTTCTTATCCTGATTTTTCTGATATTTCTTTAATTCTGCGTTTTCCTTTTTGGTCATCATATTGTCGTAGGTAGTATATACCTGCAGCGCCGTTTCCGTAGCTGCGCCAATCGCTGTCATGGCGGCATGTACTGCTTGCAACGCTTCTTCGGTAGAAGCAGCCCCGTTCTTCAGCACGTCAAAAAATTGCATCCAGTCCGATTGTGGTAGGCCCATGAACGTTGGGTCGTTGCCGGCAAAAGAGAATGTTTTCTGCTGCCCGTCGCCGAGAACTTCCAATACGCCGATGATCGCTGTCCTGACATCTTCGAAACGATTGACGAGATTCTGCTTCTCTTGAGCCGAGAGAAGTTGTGTGTCGAGTTGGATGCCGTCGAACATTCCGGACTCGATAAGCGTTTTAAGTTGCGCAGAGAGTTGAGTCAGGTGTTCGAGTTCCAATCGGGACTCTTCTTCCGCTTGGGCTTTCCGTAGCTGTTTGCGTTCAGCGGCCGAGCCGTGGAAGTCGAGGAGTTCCTGCTTGTGACGGTTCTTGAGCTGTTTCTTTTGCAGCTCATAGGTCTCCTCTTCCCGCTTTAGTCGATCGTCGATCTCGTCGAGCCGAATTTTGGTGATGTTGCGCTGGTGGGCTTTCTCCAGAGCTTCCAATGCCGCGGCGTTGCCTGCGTACCTCTTTTTCTTCAGTTCGTAGTCGGCGTTCTCCCGCTTGATCCGATCGGTTTCCGATTGCTGGAGAAGTTTGTTTATCTCCTCTTCTTTGGCTGCGGCCGCCTTCTTCTGCTCAAGTCGTTTGTCTGCGAGTTGGTTCTGGATTTTGAGCCGCGTAGCCCCTTCATCGATATTTTTCGCAAGGCGTTTTTCCAATGCCGCAATTTCCAGTTTCAGCAGCTCTTCGTTGAATTGGGACGCGGATACGATTTCCCCGTTCTGATATTTCTCCTTGAGTTTCAGTTTCGCGGTCAGGAACTCTTTGTCTTTTTCGAGCGACCATTTGCCTGTATCGTCCGGGGCGGTGGGCGTTGTATTTGTGGTCGTGGTGGTGTTCAGATTGAGAGGGGTGGCGAACTTACCGTAGAGAGTGTCCAGCATCGAGAGAGCCTGCTGGCCTTCGGTCACGGTATTGCGTAATTCTGTGGTGATTTCTTGTAAGGCGATATTTCGGCCTGCAGGATTCCATGCCGATCCGGTGAGGTTCAGCCCCAGATTTCGTAATTCCATATTGAGGTCGGAAACTGCCTGACTTTGTTTTGCAGAATCGTTTCCGGCCGCTTTTATCTTACCCGTGAAATCGACAACTGCGGCGGCGATCAATCTCTGCTTATCGGCGGTGAGCGACGATTCGTCGCCCCATTCTTTATACTTGGTCGTGATTTCGGCGATCGCCTTTTTCGTGGCTGTCATCTCATCTCCGGCGATGCGTTCCGCTTCCTGCTGCCGGAATTTGAGCTTGATGTTCTTTTCCAATTCGGTGTTTACCGACTGAAGCGCAATGGCGATATCCTCGTTGGTACTTTTCTCGGTGAGCAGCTTCGGAAGGTACTTGCCGTACCTCTCGTTGATGATCATGATCGCTTCGGCCCGTTCGCGGCTCCCGGAGGCTGCGCGGGTCGCTGCGTCTTGCAATTCGTTGAGCTTCCGTTTCTCGTTGTCGATTTCGACCGCGGCTTCGGCGGCTATATTCCTGACCTGCTCGTGGGTTTTGAAAATCTTATCGCTGAACAGAGTTACCGCACCGATGGCGACTGAAATTGCTGTCGCAATCCAACCCCACGGCCCGGCCTTGACGACGCTGTTGAATACCTGTGTTACCAGCGTTGCCTGCTTCGTAATGGCGATATACGCAATATGAGCTGCTCGGTAAATCACCATCGCCTTGTGTGCAGCAAACATTATGGTTTTGTAGGCTGCGACGGCCGCAACGATTGGGATAATCGCTCCTTTTGTCTGGTATAAGAATTTCACAAGACCCGTCAGCGCCTTCAGAAAGGTTACGGTGATCGAGGTTGTCGAGGTGAATGCCGGATTCAGTGTTTCGCCGAGGATTACGGCCTGTTCATGGAGCGCTTTCTTTTGCTTTTCGTATTGGGCCGTGGCACTTTCGTTTTTGGTGTTGAACTCTTCGATGACAGACGTGCCAGTTTCGAATGCACGATTGGCGATTTCCTGCTGCCGGCGCAGCTCGTCGGTATTGGCCGCCAGAACGCCCAAGACCTGCACGCTACGTTGCCCGTCGAGTTTCATCGAGTTCAGGGCGTTTACGATCGACTGCATGCCTTGTCCAGACTTGCCCATACCCTCCAAAACGCGGATAAATGCCTCGTTCATATCTTCGCCCATGAGCTTCTGAAATTCGCCGAGGCTCATCTTGGCAATTTTGGCAAAGACCTCTGTCCGCTTGTACATGGCGGTAATCACCTGCCCGTAGGAGGTGCCTGCCGTTTCGGCCTGCTGCCCCAATTTGTCAAGGGTGCCGGCGAGGCCGAGGACGGACTGAATCGAGATATTTACGTTCGGCGCCGTACCGGCCGCCCTTTTTGCGAAGTCAACGACAAAACCCTCGGCCGCCGTGGAGGCCATGCCGATTTCGTTGATTGCCGAGCCTACCTTGAGCATACTCTGCTCGATGCCGTATTGTTCTCGGAGATGGAAAATATCGACGAGTTTTCCGATCTGTTGGATGGCCGCTTCGACATTTCCGCCGAGGTCGCGGGCCAGCGAAACCCCGATTTTGTCGCCGGCGCGGGCAAATTCGAGCAGGTTTTGTTTACCTTCGATACCGAGTTTACCCGCGACTCGCACAATGTCAAGCAGTGAGTTGTGGGTGGTGCGGGTGTCTATCTTCTTCAGTTCTTCCGATACTTCGCGGATCTCCGTTTTTGTTGTTGAAGTGGTCTTCTGGGCATCGGTTAGAGCTTCGTCATACTCCAGAAAGGCGGCACGGGCTTTCTTGGTGCCCATGACTGCAAACGACATTGAGGCGAATCCGGCCGTGATCGCGCCGAAGAACTTGCTGAACCCGCCGGCCATCCGTTGCACGACGTTCCCCGTGTCGCGTGCTGATCCTTTGAGAGCCTTGATGCGGACATCGACCTGACGCAACTCCATGCGGAGCTTCTCCCATTGTTCTGTATGGGGGACGGCATTGCGGAAAGCGTTCATAGTAGTTCTATGATGCTGCTGCAATTCCCGCAACGTCATCTTTTCGAGCGACTGCTGTCGGATCAGGTTCTGTAAACGGGTCTTTTGATCATCCAGTGCTTTGCTTTGTTTGTCGATCTCAGCCGTAAGCGCACGATATTCCGGGGTGTTCTTCTTCCCTTGTGCTTCGAGTTGTTTCTGGGAAGCGATAAGTGCATCAAGAGCGATCTTCCCATCGTGGGTGGATCGTTTGAGGTCTTCGATACTTTTGCGCCCGGCGTCGCCGTTGATGATGATATTGAGCCTTAAATCTTCATCCCGAAGTGCTTTTGCCATATTTCTAATCTGTCAGTTGTTGCTTGATTTCTGCAACAACATCGTCGGTCAGACCGTACATCAACCGGGAAGCAATCGACTCGTAGTGTCCGTAAGCAAAACGGGTGTGAATCTTGCGGGCACGCCGGACGAGCTTGGAACCATAGCGCAGAACCCGCATGTCGAGGAACCGTTCTTCGATCGTGTGCTGATAGGTCATTGTCGCCGACATCTCTCCCTGTTCGGAAACAGACATCGAACGCTCATTGACCAGTCGGCCGGTGCGGGAGTGGAGCTTCGTTGCCAGCACTGTATTCTGGTTCTTCAGCCAGCGGTTCGACTCGTCGAGCAAAGTGCGCCGTATGTACTCTCCTTTGACAGTCATTTGTTGCAGTTTGCAACAAAAGTAGCCGCCCGAAGGCGGCTACAAAGGACAGGGATATGTGAGCAAAATAGTTACTTTTTCACCTTTGGCGAAGATGAAAGATAGCTGGCCAGTAGCCACGCGAAAAGTAAACCTATGCCTATTGCTCCGAACATATCAGATCGAGATTTGTGTTAATTTATGTCCGAGGTCGTGCAGCGCGGCCTCGATCTCCTTCGCACGTTTTTCCGAGGGCTTGGAGTACCCGCATATATACTTTGCAAGCAGGGTTTCATTGATACCCATGCGCCGAGCCATCTGGCGGACATTGATTTCCGGGAACTGGGCGAAAGCCATTGCGACCCGGTTGTCCGACGTTTCCGCCGGCTGGTCAAAAAAGCCCTCGAAACTTAAATCTTCGTCCAGTTCGGGCCAATGAATACCCGACCGGGATAATTCGTATTTCATGCGCTGCTCATCGCTTGCCCGTGCCAGACGGGGAAAAGCGCGGAGAAGCAGACTGCCCGTCCGGCCGTCGTCGGTCGTCAGGAAAATACGACCGTTTTCGAACCATATCTTTTGCGCTTTCATATTCGTATTATTTATCGAAAAACTCCTTCCACCGTTCAATAATCACCTCTTTGTTCTCTTCTATCCCCATGAGGGCGTGTTTTAACTCCCGTGGCTTCAGACCGAAATTTTCTATCAGTTTTATCTCCGGTTCGATCATGAATTTTGCGTCACATTCTCCGTTGCTGACATGTACGTGAACTGGTTCGTGATCGTTCGAGTAAAAAAAGAACTTCAGTCCTAAATAGTAAAAAAGTATGGGCATTGTGCAGTTGTTTGGTTTCTGGTACAAATATAGGAATAAAATTATTCCCTTGCAAATAAAAAGGAATATTTTTATTCCTACAATTATTTTGCCGGAGTTCAGAATTCAATCTCAATCATCCAGCCGACCCAGCTCCCGAATACTTTGTATACCGGAACCGTATTTGCAACCTTGATTGTCATGCCGGCCAAACGGGGACAGGCGTTATATCCCAGAGTGTCCGCCCGTAACGTTTTCAAAATCATATCGACCGTAGCGAGCATCGACAGATATTGTTCGAGTTCATCTTTATCGGTACGCTGTCCGGCCATTGCCTTTTCGAGGACGAAGATGGCGGCCGGGAGTTGATCCTGATAGGAGTTCGATGTTTCTCCTGTTTGCCGTAGTGATGGATAGGCAATCACGACCTGACGGCCGTCGGCGCTCTTGAGCCGCTCGGTTCCGTGCGTGTCATCGACAACGGGGATTACCTCGTTCTCCGTTACACGCATATTGACCAGATATCGTAGTAGGTTAATGAGTTTTTGCATTGCGTTTTGCTTGCTTTACGTTGTGGTGTAGAATCTGGAATATAGTATATAGGCCCTCTTCGTCGATGTCGTTCAGCGTGCCGAGTGCCCGATCCCGTGCCAGTTCGTAGGCTACATCTGTCAATGTGAACTTCGGGCCGGTATCGTGGGCAGTTTCCTCGCTGCTGAAGATCGTGCGCATGTCGATCTGTTCCCCAGCCACAACTATCGTCCCGGTCTGGAGAAATTTGACGCAGGCGGAGAACCACATGAGAATCGTCTGTTTCTGCCACGGAGCTATCCGGCGGGCATGGCATACGTCCCGCTCAAAGGTCTCGTGACGGATGGGGACGATACACCGGCCGGCCCGGTTGGCTTGCTTCGAAGGCTGTCGATACAGGAAAGCGATCATCCGGTCGAGGGCCGCGGGTTGCCGGGTGTTCAAGAATTCGTCGCGGGCGATCAGGGCATTCCGAAATTCCACGAGAATCAGGTCTTGCAGAGCGTCGGCCGGCCCACGCAAACGATGGCTGCCGATATGGATTTCGGGCAGCGGATTCTGTATGGTGTCGAATGTCGGGAGCAGACCGTCCTCGGTGTCGGTAAACAGCCAGCCGAGGAGGTTTTCGCAAAGCAGAAAAATGTTGGCATTCTTCTGTTCGGCAGCGGCTCGATTGAGTTTTTCCCACATTACCGAACGCCATGTCCGTTTGATACCGAGGAGAAGATAGAGGACGCGCACATGAAACTCAAGCGGAGATATGAGGCCGGATTCCATATCCCAAAGCAGGCGCATCGTAACGCGGGCTTGTTCCGGTATCATCTCGCTCCATTTCGAGGGGATTTCCCTGCATACGCCGATAGCGGGTATTTCGATCGTATTCATTATTGAACAGAAAAGAATTTGTTTCGGGGATCGTTGTCCGGTAGAAGAGAGTATTTTTCCGCAGTAGCCGATAAAGCCTCGTGAAACTCTTCGAGGGCGGTTGCCGCCTGATGATCGAGGGCTGAAAGGTAGAATTTCAACGCATCAGTGGAGGGGGTCTTTCCGGCTCCTTTACCCTGAAATGAATCTGTAAACCGCTGCGAGATCCCAATCGGGAATACGGACACCGAAAGTCTCTGGACGGCTATCACCATCGCCTTCAAAGCTACAAAACGCCGCGCTGCAAGAGCCATGTCTGAATCTATGTCTGATAGGAGCGACATATAACGATCTCCGGCAATCGGCCTCACAAAGCGCTGCTGCACTTCGAGGATGAAGGGTATAAGCGTATAGAAGGTGTAGAACGAGCCATCGAGCGGGTAGATGCTTTCGAATTGGTCGAGGGTACGGAGAATCGACTGTTGTTGCTGGGTGCGCAGCGGCGAGTCCTTCCACTCTTTGATGTCCGTTTGCTCAAGGAAGAGATACAATTCGTCGAGCGTTCGGAAGAATGTATCGCGCAGAACCGCATCGTCCTTCTCGATCTGCCATGCCCACGGCAGTTTTTCGTTTTCGCTGATTTTTACCTTTCTGCCGCTGTCCTCATGGCTCACGAGGTTTCGCTGGTAGAAGTGATGCATGGCTTTATACGCCACCGGCAACTGAACCCGCCGTACGAGCATGTCTTCCGGATCATCGGATGACACTTCCGGATCATATTCGTCCGTCATATACCGGGAGTGTGCCCGGTCGAATGTAGCTTTCCCGATCAGTTTGATAACTTCGTTTTGGGCCAGCACGATATCCTCGCTGATCCCGGTGAAGTCATTCGCCTTGTACCATGTGCCGGTGAGATTGTATAGCTCTGCGGAGCCTTTTTTCGTTTTATTGAAAATCATGGCGTCAGTTTTTTATGCGGTCATTGGGGGATGTCTCGCTTTCGGTCAAAGGTTTGCTGTGATAGAAGTCGAGTTGTAAATCAGTGTCGGGGAAATTAAAGCGGATGGCTTGGTTGATGGGTTCCAAAATGTCGTATGTGGGTTTGGCGGTGTTCGACATCATGAAGAGTTTGTAGGCGTAAAGCATTTCGGAACCGGATGCGAGCTTCCCGGCAACCATGATGTTCGACAGAGATGCATGCAGACCGAGGCCGGATGTGATTGCCGAGCTGGCCGCCTCCATGACTTTGAGTTGCGATTCGATGAAGTCTTTAATTTTCTGGTCTATCGCCTCTACCTTCCAGATGTTGGTTTGTTGCGAGAGCGGGTCGAAAACATCCACTGTGTGGAAGAATTTTCCGGCATTCTTGGCCCCAGATAACACTTCGGTTAGCTTGGTAAGCATGGTTGCCGTGAGTTTGCCGATCTCCTCTTCTACCTGTTTATCACTCCATGCCGGATTGTTCTTGCGAATGTACGTGCGCTTCTTCTCCCAATATCCGTCTGGAGAATGAACATGATACGCAGCGTTGAACCCGTTGTCGGTAACGTATTTGAATATGGCCGGAACTTCGGAGCCTCGCATGATCCAGCGCAGAGTTCCCCAATATTCCGGAATCGAATAGAAATCCCGTGCGAACGAGTAAGACGAGTTGTAAGCTGCCGAAGCGGGGTATCTGGCCGGGTTGCTGCTGTCGAATACCGGGTAGGTTTGGATGCCGGTGTCGATGCAATCGTTCTCGAAGTTCCCGACGAAAATGTGCCTTACGTCCTCAAGACGACGGGTGTCGGCCCATTCGAGGCGGGCATTTTTCGCAGACACAAACTCCAGAGCTGCGATTCGCGGCCTTTGGCCGGAGATCCGTCCGCGGCGTTCGAGCAGCTTGATGTCAAAAAATCCTTTGAGATACAAGTAGTCGGTCATCGCCGCGTCGATGTACTTCAGGTAGTCCCAATCTTTCAACCATGCCATTATCTCCCTATCATCCTTGAACTCCTTCGTTATCTCGCCATTCTCGAAACGCAGGCTGCGCAGAAAGGGGCCTTCGCCGTACAGCAATCCCTTCTGACGTGCAAGAATACCGGGGGCGAGATTGTTTTCGTCCATAAGGTCACGGATTTGCACTGGCAGGCGGTTGTTGTTTCCGTAGGGTACGATCTTTTGTCCACCGACATACTGCGGCATATATTCCCAATTCTCCCGTTCTGCTTGCCATAGCAGAGTGTCGAGGTTGTTCGCTTGAGCCGTTGAGATCGTATAGACACAGTCATCGACCGGCAGGGCATATGAAAAATCCGAAATCTGGGTGGCTTTTCCTGTTTTATTCATTGCAAAATTACTTTTTGACCGTTAAAACTCATCAGCAATGGCTGATAAAAGCGCCGAGCTTGGCAGGTGTCGAGGTCAAGATATGCCTCGACGAATTCGGCATCTCGATGGTTCTCCTGTTTTTCACGTTTCAGCAGACGGGCATGCCGAACTTCGATCACTCCTTTGCTTGCGCGAGCCGTAGCGTCGTAGGACATGAACGTAAAGCCGAACGGAATCCCCTCGGCGGATAAGCGGCGCATCTCTTTTATTGCATCCCATAAATCCATAGCACAAAAATAGATTGTAGACCTGCGAAGCAAAGGACAAAGGCCCGGAGTGCCGGGCTGGAATGATATTGATTGCAGAAAGTTCGGAATGAAAGTCGAAACGGCTGATTGTAGATTGAAAATGCCCGATTTTTGCCTCTCTTTTCGGGGTGTTTTTATGATATTCGGTTGATATAGAGCACAGTTTGTCCGGTTGGATGAAAAACGATTTTTGTTGAGAGAAATTTAAGGCCGTCCCGCCCTCTCGGCGAGTTGCGATCGCACGACCCTCGAAAAGGTGATATATGACAAAAGACCTGCTGGGGTGGGGTTCGGGGCGGGGGATGGTTGCTTGCGGCTGGGCCGGGAGGTGTGGCTGGGGCGCAGCCGATCGCAAACCATGTGCGGCCGATAAGAGAAAGGCCGACCCTCTTTCGTAGGGCCGGCCCGATGTGTGTTGTAGGACTGTCAGCGTCGGTAAAGCATAATGTCCGTGTATCTGGAATTGTAGTTCAACTGCGCTCCCATTTCTTTCCGCACTGCGTTACGGAATGGATTCGCATTGACCTTTGCCTCGGAGATCCACTCGCATAGTTCAATGATCGAGGATTTGTTGGAGGTGAAATAGAAGTAGGATGTACTCGAAAGCAGGGTCAGCACGTCGAGATAGTCGGACAGCCGCCACCGACATTTATATACCCCTACCTCGGTCGATAGGTAGGGCGGATCGACAAGGAATACGACACCGGGGATATCCTTGTATTGATTGAACAATTCCCGATAGTCGGCGTGTACAACCTCGATCCCGTCGAGATACCCCTCACAACTATAAGGAGCACGACGAAGATTGTTGTACATTCCTTCTGTTTGCAGGCTTGCATAATCCGTAGCGTATTTGGATGAAAACAATAGACCTGACGAAAGCGTGATGTAATCGACAAATCCGTCCTGTTCGGCAGATTGTATAACCTCCAAAATATTCTTTCGTAGATTCTCCGGCAACATCTTTTTTTTCGGATACTCGCCGACAATTGTGCGAATATCTGCAAGGAGTGCATTTGTCTGGTCAATGTTCTCCAGACGTACATGGTAGTCGTCGAAGTCGTTGTAGATAACGCGGGCATCAGGTCGCTCCCGTTTGGTGACATGCGAGAGTAGGCCGCTGCCGCCGAAGAGATCCACGAATACCGTAGCGTGATCGAACTCCCGGAGTGCCTTGCGGAATTCGCGGATAAAGTGTTTCTTTTGGCCCATGAACGGCAGAGGGGCCGATGTGTAGTTTTTCATAGCTGAGTGAATTTTCAAGCCGCGAAGATCGCATGCAGAATTCATCCCGCAGCCGAAAATGCTGGGATCACACTGAAATATCCGTACAGTCCTTTTCAAACCGGGCGATGATCAGGTATACTTGCCGTTCGCACACTCCGTATTTTTCAGCCAGAACGGCCGCTATGTAGGTCATTTTACCCCCCCCCTCGCGGAGCTTACGATAGTCTTCATAAAGATCAATGTATTTGCAATCGTCCAGTCGGATACCGACGGACGATAGGCGTCGCAGGAGTTCGCGGTTGAACGATATAACCTCATAAAGTTTCATTGCACTCTGTTTTTTATTACCTTTGTCGTCTCACCTGCATACTGAAAGCAAATGCGTCATAAACGCGACAGAAGACTATCCAGCCCTCGGTCGTGCGTTTGTGGCGCATGCTTGCGTAAGTATGTAGGTGAGATGACTACTTGCGGCCGGGGGCTTTATTTGTACCCCCGAAACAGTTTGCAGGTTTGAATATAATGGCTACCTTTGCCATTGCATAGGATTGAGAAATGAGAATTTCTCTATTCCGGCGGAGGCGGAGACGTCTCCGCTTTTTTTATCCGAAAGTCGGTTCGTAGATAATATCGCTCCTCGGTGATCCTTTGACGATTTGGATCAACGGCGGCGTCATCATCAGGTACTTGAAAGAGTCAGACGGGTTGGTAGACCGCATCGGCAGTTCGGCGACCGGGAGATGCTCCGACCGTTTATCTTTACAGATTTTACCTTTCGAGACCCGTGTCCGAGCATTTTCGAGCGAAGCCTTGAGCGGTTTGCACTGGTAAGCATCGATGAGCACCTGCGGCAGATATTTATTGTGTCCGGCCAGCAATTCCTGCATGAAGATGTACTCGTCGCCCTGCCCGATATTCCCTTGGCCTATGGACATCAACTGTACACTCCAACCCGTAGGATGCTCGTTGCTGTCGAATTCGATCGCGTGTTTGAGCTGCGACGCGGTGTCGGCACCCATTTTCCGGTAGTTGTTGCCGGCGCGGTCGTAATACAGCATCACGTATTTGTTCCGGTGGTGCGCGAAATAGGTGACGAATTTGTCTGCCAACTGTCTAATCGACTCTGGGGAAAGGGTATAAATGAACTTCAATACGCGCAGTATCTGCGGTTCTTCTTGAGCAACGCACATCGAACACATATTACCGAAGTCCACGCCGAGCGATAGCACCCGCTGTGGATTGCAATACCGCAAGACACGACTGTCCTCTTGCTCCAGAAGTCCGAATCGTTCGTAGGCTTCTTCATCGATGCCATCGTAGTAAAAGTGCCGTTCTCCGAGGTTGGCATAAAAACGCTCTCCGCCCTCCAGTGTCGGTTTCATTGATAGGATCGCGGCCTTGTAGTCGCTGAACTGCTCTGCAAAGGCGTCGTCGAACCATTCGGCAGTCAGAATGTCGACATTGATATAGCTCGATGCAAGCATAAAGAAGGTTGCGGTTTCCGGTAGTCGGCGCAGCTCTACCCAGCGGCTCCGCCAAAGACGTGCCGTGCGTAGTTTGTTTTTGTACTCACGTTCGGCTTCCGGTGTCCGGGTTCGTTGCCATTCCAATTTTGCGGCGACATATTCATGAAGGGCTTGATTGTATACCAACCCAGCCTGCATGACCAGTGTCAGCCGCTCGGTATTCATTGCCGAGGCTCCTTTCAGTATCCAGTCATATTCCCCGATGTGGGATACATCAGGCATATCCGTGGTGAAGGAGTAGCCACGGTAAAACGGAGAGTTTCCATATTGCACGCTGTACCCGCGGACGGCTTTCATCAGGTTGGCGATCTTCTCTTCCTTGAAATACTTTACCTCGTCTCCAAACACATAGACATACGAACTGCCGGCCAGTGTCGAAGGTCGATCGAGGGAGCCGAATCGGATATTTGTACCGGTATGAAAAATGATTGTACGCTTGTAGGATACGAGACGGTTGAATGGCTTCCAGAAATGCGGTTTGAGCCATGTGGGCAGGTGTTCTTTCTCTTTTTCCGTGTATGTCGGCGGTTCCTTTTCGATTACGTAGTGGACGCCTTCATGCAGTCCTTTGCGTTCGAGGCCCTCAAGCACACCGGGCAGGATATTAGAGGTGAGGTTCGAGAAGGTATCGGCCACCCATACCAAAGGGGCACCCGGCATGTCGAAGATAATCTCCGCGAGTCGTTCGGCTTGAAAGTCCGTCGTCTTGGCCGAGCCGCGGCCCAAGACAGCGCGGAGCTTTCGCGGCATCAGCAACGATGCTACTTGGGCGTACAGGTTCTGATATTGTACGTCGATGCAGGGGCTGTCCCCGGCGTTAATTCTCTTCCTGTGCGACATTGATAATTTCGATAAAATCCACATCTTCGATCCCCGCTTCCATGCGCAGACGTTTTTTTACGGCATCCGGTGCCAGTACGGAATCGATCTGGCGCGATAGCGCGTCTCTGTTTGCCGGCGGGAGGCTGACATCCGAAGAGTCGAGGGATAGAAGACGAATCGGTTTGATATATTGTGAGGATGGGAGTTGTTCCGGGTCGGGTTGATCGAGACGGAGGATTTTTGCGGCCTTTGCCCGCATGTCTGCCGCCACGGCATAGTCGGCGGCACAGGTCGCTCTTTGGGCGACGATGCTCGACCATGCTTCGAGGTCGTCGGCGTATTTTTGCCGAAGCGCCTCTTTCGTTACGCGCCGGTTCGAGTAGAAGAGATTCACGGCTTCGTCATAAATATCGACGGCACGTGCATAGGAGAGTTTGAAGGGCGGCTTTGTCAGGAACTTGATGACATTTCGGCGGTCATGTTGTTTGGAGAGGGAGAATACGAGATTCAACAAGTCGATATATAACTGTTCCTTTGCCGAGAGATCGTCTTCGCAACCTTTGTCGATGTAGTCCATGATGCGCTGGTAGGATTGCTCGTCGGTGAATCCTCCGAACACATCCAGCTTCGTCATTTCAAACGAACGGTCTCGTTGTACTTTGTAGAGTTGTGTCGTCGCCGGAATGTTTCCGCCGAGAGCCTCATCCATGAGCCTTATTTCGAGTAGTGCGCGTTTCTGCAAGAGACCACGGGCTATCAGCACGGCAACGCGGCTGTTCGGGTCGTTGTACTCCTGCGTAAACTGCTCGACGTTCGCGTTGATGCTGCGGGCGATATCTTCCGGCGGCCAGCCGAGCGCACCGAGATCGACCAACCTCTGCTCCTCTTCAGGCGCGAGGTTTTCACCGATGCTCTTATGGTCGGATAGTTCGTTCATATTCTTCGATCATTTTATTGACGGCTGCAAGCTCGCGTTCTTTCGCCTTCAGACGGTTTCTTCGTTCGATATCCAGATGGGGCTTGCTGCCGCGGGTTATCTCGTGTTTGATCCGCCAGATGCTTCCTTTGAGATTCTTCTGTCTGGCGACAAGGGCAACAGGCCCCATTTTACGCAGGGTCGCCAGTTCCTGCATCTCCCTGAAGATCGAGTGCCGGCCGAGCAGCGCATGATGCTCGGCGTAGTATGTGAATTCGTAGAGAATTTTTCGATTTTCGGAAAAAGATTTTATAAGATTTTCGGCCGTCGCAAAACATTCGTCCAGTGTGGTACAATCGAATAGCCGCCGGTGCGCATCTACGTAATCTCGATAGGCTGTAATTTTGTCGGCTGCCAGAATTTTCAATTCGGGCGGACAATCCGGTTCAGAGAGAAACGTCCATTGCTCCCGGAAGGCCGGGCGGGAGCTGGGCGGGGGCGTCGTGAGTGGAGAAGTCCCCGCTGCCTTGCACAGCGTGTCGATAAGCAACGATTTGTACCGATCGGGACGCGCTGTTACGAGCTGGGCGAGATGCTCGTTCTTGGCGTAAAGAGAGAGGAGCCGAAGCCCTGCTTGGACTTCGGCTCCGGACTCTAACCACTTTTGAACGGCATCTCGCATTACGACCGGATTTTGGTGAGCAAGGGGGATACCGCATTCCAGCCTTCGGCAGATGCTGCAATGAACTTACGCTGACAGAGTCCGGCGATCACGACGTTCTCGCAGGGATTGCTCCGCAGGACGAGTGTAACGAAGTTGCCGAAATCGTGCGAAACTTCCGTAGCACGGACACCGCGGCGATACTCTTTTGCATAATCCGCGACGAGGGTTTCGTTGTCGGCATCCTCTTGCATCGTTCCGCAAAGTTCGACCAGAGCCACTTTGTTCAGGAGCATCGGCAGACGTTCTGAGTAGTGTCGGGAACCGTCTTTGCGAACGTATACCTTGAGTTGTGCCAGATCTGCAAAATCCACCGGAGCGACCGGAGCGCAGTTGGCCGGGACAAACACGAATTCGTCGGGGATAGAGGCATCCGCAATCAGAGCGGGGAATTGCTTTGCGAAGGGGGCATCATCGACGAATACAAGCGTACAGTGTCCGGGAGCCGCCTTCTGCCACAGAGCCTGCAACAGGTCTTTCGTGCCGGGGTAGGCCGCGATAACGATAACGGAATCGTCAGCCGGTACTCCTTCAGCATCCGAAGAGGCCGGTGCGGGGGCGGCATCCTTTTCCGGAAGGGGCGAAAGAGGTGCCGGTTCCGGAATGGGGGTTTCTTCTGGAGTGTTCCCATCGGGGCTTACGACTCCCGCATCTGCGGCTCGTTTTTCAACTTCGGCCGGAGGTGTGGCCGAAACAGCCGGAGCGCCTTTGGCCCCGGTCTGTCTTGCGGTGTTATTCTTTCCCATACTATGCCCCCTCTTCCTCTGTCGGTGCCGATGCAGCCTCGTTGGCGAGTTCCGGCATCTTGCCTTTGTAGATGCTTGCCCCGATCAGGTCTCGCTGCTCCTGCTTGAACGTGAGCTTCCGCTTGCGGGCATCCTTGTTGTTGGTGTACTCCGTCGTCAGGAAGAGCGGGTTGCACTTCGAACCGCGATATTCCGCCGTATTGCCGTTGGCGCAATCACGGTTCAATGCGATGAACCCACGGTTGCGTGCGTACTCAGTGAAACCGGCAATCTCGGCCGAATCGCCCGGATGCTCGAAGGCGATGCCGACTTTGACGCCGCGGGCGTCGGGATCTCCTTCAGACTCTTCGGTACATTCGATCGTACTCGGCGTAGCGTAGATGCCGATTGCTTTCTTTTCTGCGATCAGTTCCAGATCGCTTTTCATGACGATGTCTCCGATTTCCCGCGTCGGTTCCGCAGCGACGAATTCGACAGGAACGAGGATTATTGTCGGGTTTTTGGGACGAGGGCAGCCTGCGCCCTCGTCCGTTTTCAGAATTGATACAGGGTTATACATGATAATCGGTGTTAAGGTTTGATACTATGCGCCCTCGTGGGTGTCTTCCACTTCAGCGGCAGCGTTGGTCTTTTTCCAGAAGTCGGTCGAGCCGTCATCCGAGATTGCAGCCTGCGGGTCGTAGTCGGCCGGAACGGAAGCGAAGAGCATTTCGCCGAACGCGAAGCCGACACCGAGCCAAAATTCGCCGTAGTAGCGGACTTCGTAATCGACCTTCTGGATGTCGGTGATCACCTGCGGCTGGTTCAGGTTCTGCAGCATGATGAAGTTCGACTTCGGCGTGCAGAAGATGATCGGCGAGCCGTACAGGCAGTCGAGTACCTGAAGCGAGAAGTTCGTGAAATCGACACGGTCTTTGCCAAAATCGGGATTCTCTGTGCCGCTGCCGGCTCCCCACTTGTCTTTGTAACCTCGTTTGTATTTCACGTAGAGATCGGCAGACAGGAAGATGTTCATCTTCAGGGACTGATACTTCGCCAGAATCTTGTGGGCGAAGTCATTGATGTACTCGACGACTTCGGCATCTGTTGCTGTGCGCAGATCCTTTGCGTTCGGGTAGAAATTGATACCCTTATCGCCCGACTTGGCCGCTTCGACGAGCAGCGTTTCGATGCCGTTCATCGACTCTTCCGGCTTGCCGGCATCGGTCGGGTTCTCCTTGGCCTTGTACTTGCCTTTGCCGATCATCTTCATCTCGATGTCCTGAAGGATCGACGGCAGCAGAATCTTCTGCACGATGTAGCGTGTGATCGGCATCTGATCGGGGGACAGACGCTCGTTGTAGAGCGACAACAGCCACGAGTTGGCGACGTCGGCCGGGACGATCGCAAAGTTGATCTTGTGCCGGTAGTTCTGGATTTTGATGGCGGTGAACCGTGCATCGCCAGACGGAGTCCACTTGGCCGAGAACTCCTGTACGACGGACGTATAGTCTGAGCGGACGGCTTTGTAGGTTTCGATCGCACGCTTCGGCGTCATGAACTTCGCCGAGGTGAACCCCCGGTAGATGTCCTGCATGAGTTCCAGACTGTTCCCTTGCGACGAATAGGTGCCCAGCTCCTTTTTCAGATCATCCACATCGATCGTAGCTGCGGAGAAAGTCGGAAGCTGGCCCGTGGCCAGAGCTTCGAGCGCGAGGTGGTTGTGGGATGCCTTCGCGTCGATCGTGAAGGTACGGCCTTCGCTTCTCCCGAATACTTCTGTTGCGGCAGGCTTATCTTCGCGGGCTTTGGCGAGTTTCTCCTTCTCCTGCTGTAAGATCGTCATCTGGGCAGACATCGACGCGATTTTTTCTTCTGCTTTTGCCAGTTCCTGCCGTAACTTGTCTTTGTCGTCGCCGCCGGAGCGACCGATGGCATCGAGGAAGTTCAGCAAAAGCTGTTCTTGCTGTGCGTCGTCATTTGCATCGCTGGCGGCGTATGCGTCGTAGTGCTGCAAGGCTTCCGGGCCAAATTTCTGTTCGAGAATCTTACGCTGATCAGCAGAGAGTACCTCATGCCCTTCTGCATCACGCGAAAGATTTTCCACCCCGACAGTTCGGGCGAAGATTTTCGAAATAAAGTTCCAGTTCAATTTCATGTTCGATATAATTATGAGTGAATACTTGCGCGGATAAAGGCGTGATCGACGCATTCCTGTAAAGTGGCGATGCCGTCGGCAAGGCCGTTTTCGATAGCCTTGTCTGCGAAGAAAGTCGCGCCGGTCAGTACTCCCGGCGCGTCGGCCCGGAGGGCTTGCCGGCCCGCTTTGACGTCGGCATGGAACGCGGCGACCAAATGAGACAGGCGCATGCGGATCAGCGTGTACTCTCCGGTGAGTGCTTGGCGGTATGCGAGGTTTTTGTCGGATGACTCTTCCGCGTATATCTCGTGAACCTTTTGTCCGGACTTCTCCAATGCCTCTCGGTCATCGATGAAATATGTATATGCGCCGATTGACCCTACTTCCGATGTGATGGCGTTGTCGCAATAGACTGCGTCGCATTGTGCGGCGATCCAATAAGCTGCTGACGCGCAAAAATCGGCATGTGCGAGCAGAGGCTTCCCTGTGGCTTTGAATTTGCGGATCGCATCCAACATCAAGGGAACAGCCGTCGAATTCCCGCCGCCGGAGTCAATGTCGAGAACGCAGGCAACGACGTTTGTGTCAGCCGCAGCAGCGAGAAGGGCCTGTGCATATGTGGCAGTTCCGATCGTTCCGCAGGAGTCGTATTTGGTAATCGTGCCGGATATTGGGATCACAGCAACGCAGGGGTCGCCGCTTCTGGCGGCATTCGCGGAAACGGCGCGGGCATCTACATCGTAAAGCATGATGTCGAATTCTCGCTCGGCAGCTTGGAGTAGAATGTCCTGCTGCTGAAGCAGCGAAATGGCCGTTGGTATGAGAGTGGAAATATCGTGAACGAGCCAACGACCGCGGCGCAGTTCGAGGGCCAGCTTGACGTTGTTCTCCGGGGTGATCAGGCGTTTCATTTCTTTTTTATGCAAATCTACTTGGTCGCAGGCCGCATAAAAAGGACGGCATTACCCCTTTACCGCATCGATTGATGTCTGGTATTTGCAGGTGGCAACGAGGGTTTCTTCCTCGGTCAGTGTAAGCAGGGCCGGGATGTCCTTGCTGCCGAAAACAAGGGAGCCGCCGCGCCATTTGACGCGGACGATTGCAGGCTCATGCAGGAAAGCATCGTCAGAACGGAGTGTTGCTGTCAGAGTAATCGTCAGGAGTTCTCCTGCATCTTCACGGGTCGTTGCCGTTTTGAGATTGCCGAACGGACTGATCAAGGGAACCCGCCGAAACTCGGCGGCAGGGTATGCCGCCGGTTTTAAGGCGATAGAAGTGATAATTTTAAGCATATTATCAGTGAATTTGTAGAAATAATTACGATTTTCGGTTAAACTTTTTTCGGCTCATCGACGAGCGATTCGATGTAGTATGCACGGCGGGTCAGTTTCCGCTTCAAGGCTTCCAGCTCCTTCAGTTCCCGACGATAGGCCCGCTTGTGGAGGGATTCAAAGTATTCAGCCGAGAACAATTTACGGGAGAGGATGAACGCTTCGATAATCTCCTCTTTGCGTTGGCGGAGGGCTTTACGGCGCTGCACGAACTCCCAAAAGTCGAGTTCAAAGTAGGCGCGCAGGGAGATATTGAGCTGCTTGGTTGCTTGGGCCGAAAGGTAAATGAACTTATTTTGAAAGTTCTGGGTGGCTTCGTTGATAGGCAGTATAAAAGTCACTGCGAATTTTCCGCAGGCTTCTCTGGGCGGGAGGCATGCAGCTTGAGTGTGCCCGATGATCAGTTTCCCGAAGCAATTTCGGGCTGTCACGATATAAGCGCCGGAGGTATCCCGCTCGAAGAGATAGGCGAGATAATCCATGTGTATTCGGTCATCTACATCGAAGGTGAGTCTCATTTCCATATTCGTTTGTCAATTCCGGTTTTTAAGGTTCGTACATACATAGGATCGAGCCTGATCAGAGAATCGTCTTTTATGTCGATAAAGCAGCAACGGTTCCCGAATTCGTTTATCCAGTCGAACAGCCCGTCGCTACACATGGACTGCACGATTTCAATGAATTCTTCGGGATTGCCTGCGATAGCCGCAATCCGCTGCCAGTGGTAAGGTGGCAGGCGTGAGAGCTGCGCTACCAATAAACGAAGGTACTTCAAGAACTCTTCGTCGGAAAGGTCATAGTATGTTTTCATAAAAAGGATACCTATTTTGGGCAACTACACGAACTACAATTAACTACATGTTGAAAATCAGATATTTACAAAACTACAAAAGTAGCTTTTCATAGTGATTGTAGTTTTTAGAGTTTGAAAGTGAATAAAATGTAGTTTTATGTAGTTTTTTTGTTGTTAAAGTAGTTGTACTTATTTCGTTGATTATTAGCGTTGTAGTTCGTGTAGTTCGTGTAGTTGGCATTTTTTCAATTTGTGGCGGTACTTGCGGCGAATACCTGCCAACATGCGAAACGCCGAACTCCGGCGGTAGCGCTCGGCGGTTTCGATGATCCTGTTGGTCTCAATACACGCCGCAGCGGCAGCTTGGGCCGCAGCTGTCATAGACGAGGAGCAGGCCGCAAATGCATGGCCTGCTCTTGAAAGGGAACCCGATATGTCATATAGGTCATTCATACGGATCGCATTTTACGGCATGATTGCTGACGGCAAGCCCCTCGCCGATTAATCCTCGGTAATCGATCAGAAGCGAGTCGAGGTAGTCATAAAGTCGGTGATATGAGTAGATAGGGTAGTGTTCGCCGTTCAAATAGCATGCGGAAAAATCCCCGGTTTCCGGCAGATACATCAACTTGATCGCTGGAATGTGCAACGGGCCGAGCCGATAGGCGACACCGATTTCCTTATCGAAGGCGACCTGATCCGGAGAACACTTGAATACGATCGCCGCACACCCGACCAATGGAACGAGTCGATGTCCCCTATGGGTGATCTCGTTACGAACATCATCACCCGGCCGAAGGATCGGTACCTGCTGGCCGATGATTGAGAAGCCGGTTTTGTCTCTTTTCTGCACTTCCATCGTGACGTCGAACTTCAATCCAAATGCCGAATATCGACTGATGTAGTTTGTGAGCATTTCTTTCATCATCAAATAATTTTATGCCTTGAGGCGGTTATTTGTGGGCGACCGGGGACTCGAACCCCTAATTTCCGAATGTTCTTCTTATACCAATTTTCCCATTTTATAAGATGCCTGTCGTCGCCCTGCCGGTTTTACATTTTCATCAGCACGCTCCTTTCTTTTTTTCGACAAACGACCGTAAGGCCAGTGAAATGTCGAGTTCGTTCGTTGTGTTCAATGCTTCATAGAGGTCATCGTCTATCCCTTTCTCATCTTCAAAATTTCCTGCGATGCTTTTGGCTCCCGTCGGAATCCGCACCCACTTCTCGATGTAGGTCTTATTACCCAAAATGACAGTACGTTTCCATCCGTCCGGGGTGATTTCAATTGTTACTTTCGGAGTCATGATTTTTAGAGTATTAAGTTCATTGGATAAGCATCTATTTCGGCCGCCGTTTTCTCTTTTTCCATATCTCTGTCTTATTCGTGAATCTCCCGCCAGCCGAGGATATTTTTAACGCTGATAAGGCGGCTCGTACCCTCAATAGTCCACAAATAGCCACCGGCATCACCGGCAGAAAGCCATGCTGTCGATATGCGGATCAGCCCGGAACCATACCATTTTACCTCCACAACCTTGTAATACTCCGGCAGCTCCTCTTTCGGGTCGTGCCAGCGCGTCAGCTCTGCATGTTCGGATTTTCCGAATTGGATAAGCCATTCAAGGGCTGAGAAGGTAGGAATACAGCATCCCACACACCCCCGGTCGCAATTCTTTCGATCTCCGCAATCTACGCAGATGTTTTTTTCGCAAAAGGCTTTTGCTCTTTCCTCAATCGTTTTCATTTCTTGGTCAGTTTTTGGATAAGATAATTCATGTAATAGCAGCTATGTTCGCCGCATTCAGTTGCCGTATTTGCGCAAGTATTGTCTTTGTAATTTCGAAAGAAGCAGACTTTTCTATGCGCCTCTATTGCTTTCTCGCGCATCCGCTCCTCGGCCTCCTGCTCGGCAAGTTCGACCGCATACAGGGCTACATCTACTCTCACGGCATAATATGGCAGGTCAAATTCTTCGCCCTCACAACCGACCTCTACTTTCCAGCTACCGTCCTCCAGTTCTTGTCTTGCTTTTTCGCTTTTCATAGGTTCAATTCATATCCGTTAGACAATATCCACTCAATACGGTTACAAAGGAGGTCGACAAGATCGAATTCGAGTTGCTCTCCAATGCACTGGTGCGTGTGGCTGTTTTCGTAGCGCAGGTTCCAACAGAAGTTATTGGACAGAGTTAAAGCGTAGTCATGATTCTGCCCAACTACGGCAGGAATATCCGGCGGCATCACTCCCAGCAGGTCGGCGACCGTGAAGGCAGGGGCGATAACCTCCATTTCCCGGCTCTCCATATCCAGCACGTAATCGTTTTTGATGTATCTCTTCCTGTACACCATGCTCGCCTTGTCCGCGGGCACCCCCAACTCGACCAGCCGCTTCGACTGCTCGATGCTCGTTACTTGGTCTTTCATCCTCTAAAGTTTTTAAATTCACAACTGTAAAAAACTGATTTCTTGTTACACCAATGCGCCAACCGTTTCTGCTCATTTGTCGGCTCGATGTTATTATCGAAATTCCGGTAAGGCTGGGCAAACGGGCAGACTTTCAGCTTGCGCAGGGCGTTGATTCGCTCTAATGATTCCTCGACATCTCGTATTAGGCAGTATACGAAAATGCGATATGGCTTGATGCCTCGGCGCCCTAACTCTTTGACACACTTTGTAACCGCCTCCAGTTGGGACATCCGGTCGCAGGCGAACCGAATATGCCGAATCCATTTCACCCGTGCCAGCAGGTCGAGGATGTAGGGATTATCGCACGCCCTCCGGGCGTCCAGCCCTTGATTGAAATCAACTGCGATTCCCATGCGGACGATTTCCTCGATCTGTTCCAGCCCAAAGTCCGATGCCAGCACATTGTTGTCGAGTAATACAGCCCGGCGTTTGTCGCCGATAAACTCCCGGAACGGAGACGCCGGCCGGATTCCTCCCTCTTTGTGCGGAACAATGCACCACGGACAGCGGTTCGGGCAGCCGCGGGTCAGAAAACCGTAGGCTTCGTTCACTCCGTACAGCGAATAATCCGGGCAAATATGCTCGATCTCCTCCGGCAACACCGTCGTATAGTCCCGGAATCCCGTCCCGCCCCGGATCACCTCGCAATGGTAGATGTCCGGACAATCGGGCGTGAAAGTGAAAACCTTCGACATGTAAACCCGGTCGTAACGACCGAACATCGGGTCGGCGAACTCTACCGAATCACCCTGCGATTTATGCCACGCTGACAGTTTCATCAGCGCGAGGTTCGGGAAGTTGTGACCGTCTATGTCAACCAAACCTATTCGCATAATCCGTATCTCAACATGTTTTCAAATATCCCCATCATCGGGGCCTTTACGATACTGTTCCCGGCCAGCTTGTACTGCTGCGTATCACTGATTCCCGCAGCTTGTATCTTGTTTATGTCGCCATCCGAAACATCCATCAGGCGGAAACATTCGCGGGGCGTAAGGCGGCGGAGGCGCCCCGCATAGTCCAACAGGTTGTTTTGCACCCACGCGCTGCCCGTAATCGTTCCGGGGATAGTCGATTCTCCGCCGTTGTTGAACCCGCGTCCCCGCATCAGAATTTTTGGTTCAAGGCCGCCGCCCGATTTCGTTTTTATCGTTGGGCTGATGCCAGTCGGATCGTATACCCGGTATTGTTGGCGGTTCCAATCCGTTTCCTTCGTTGCGTCGATCTGCATCACTTTGTCTGAAATAATCTTCCCGTTCCTGTTCCCGCCATATCTTGATGTCAAGCACATTGATACATCGCCGTCTATACTCGTGTATTTTCCGAATCCTTTTGCAGCAATTTTTAATGCTGCTTCACTCAAAAAGTATTTTTTATCAACAGTCGATTCAAGCACGTCTTTCAACCGCTTTCCCAGCCTGACCGGGTGCGGAAACTCGTACCAGTTGCCGTTAAGGACGGAAAGCATAAATACCCGTTCCCGGTTCTGCGGGACGCCGTAATCTTTGGCGTTGAGTACTTCCGTGTAATTGACATATCCCAGCGAACGCAGCCATGATTCCCATTTGAGAAACAGTGGGCGATATTTTTCCGATGCGAGGGCTTTCACATTCTCCATCAGCAGGAATTTCGGACGCTTGGACGCAATAGGCTGACGGCATGCCCACAACAAGGATGATCGGGTGTCTGAACCTTCATCGAAGCCCTTTTGTTTTCCGGCGATGCTGATGTCGGTACACGGAAACGAGTAGGTGAACAGGTCGAAGTCCGAAACGGCGTTCCAATCGATTTTCGTGATGTCGCCGTAATTTCGGCCGGCCAGCTCCGGGAACACTGCATCGTGAGCCTTAATCGCCCATTTGTCAATCTCCGACCAGCCCACGCACTCGTAGTCCGCGCCGATGTCCCGAAGAGCCATAAGCTGGCTGTCGTAGCCGGAAAAACTCGTGAAAACTCGTATCCTCATATTTATCGCTCTTTTTTTTTGTTGAGTGGACTCGTCTGCTGGGCACGGATATCGGATAATGTTATTTGCCCCATATCAGAATAATCTTTGACTTTGAATTGGTATTGCATAGTTGCACCACACGCATTCTTGCATGATAGTACCGCTGCCATTGACGATATTAGAGCGGATGTTGTTACGTTTCACCGGGAATTTGATTTTATGCCAATCATCATAGAGATAATCCATAAGCAGGCAGTCATATCCACTGACCATTGCGAACCCTTTTATTTGATGAAGTTTCCAAGCCAGCCGTTCGTGATCTGCATCCGTAAAGTCGAACAGGTAGTCTCCACCCTTGTGTTTACTCCCGCGGCTTTCCAAAGGATACGGTGGGTCGCAATAAAAAAATGCCCCCGGAAAGTCGAGCCTGTCGATTGCGGCAGAGAAGTCGCTGTTGATGATCTGGAAGTTGCGGCGGATTTCCTGCGCTACTTCATGAAGCTTCTCAACTCCGTTTTTCCATCGACTGACTGTCTCTCCACCCTGTGCGTTCACATGTTGTTTGGACATATGCCACCCTTTATTTTGTCGCTGAACTCCCAGTCCGAAGAACGACTGCCGCACACGGACATAGAACCGTCGAGCGCGTTCAAGGTCTGTGATTCCTTCAGCCCCCCCCCAGCATTTCCGGTATTCGAGTTCAGAACATGGTGTCAGTTCTAACATCCGGACGAGTTCATCTTCATGTTCGCGGAGCTGTTCGAAGAAGTTGGTTATTTCGCCGTTTATTTCGTTGGCTGTCCGAATGACATTGCCTCGGTAGTTCAAAGATACGACCATCGATCCCGCGAAGAGATCGACGAGGTGAGTGAACTTCGGTGGAAAATTCTCATAGAGATATTCTATAAAAGAAAATTTGCCACCGAAGTAGTTGAAGGCTATCTTTTTGCTATTGTTGCCGCTCATTGTTTTGGAAGGTTGTAGTGCCGACGTTCGGCGGCTGTTAATTCGGTCGTAAATTCAAAACCGTAGACCCACACGTAGGGATTTTTCTTCCATGTCCCCTCCCAGTATGTCAAATCAATAAGCGAAGCATAGGCATCGCGCCAGCTTTTACCTAAAACTGTTTCGAGGGCAGTACATTGAATGTTTGGAAGGCCAAAATTGCATTCCAGAGCATCGGAAAATATTCCGTCCTTTTTGCAACCTTCATCCGTAATATCCTGTAACCGTTCGCCATGCCGGGCTGTTATCCGAAGGAAGTAGCGGGCCATCCGCGCCGGCATGGATTGCTTATTTCGCCAGAATCCGGATTTGTCGAGGTATTCTCCATATCCGAGTTCTTGCAGGGCTTGAATGTCTGCCGGATCGTATTTGTAAAATACCCTGTCGGGGTCAATGTCGTCGATATATGGTTCTTTGATGTAGATGACTTCGCCGACCTTGTACCGGGGACGAACGAGATGGCGGCGAGCAAGAAGGTCTGCGCGACTACCATCTGGAAGGATGAAATCGCCGCGAGGATTGAGCAAATAATCGTCTGGCTGCGGGTCTGTCAGCCGGCGTGTTTCCGTCTTGTGCCGCGCAACGACTTCGCGCTGCAATTCTTCGAGAAAACCGATGCTTTTCATAGTTTCTTTCGGTTAAAATGTTCGATGATTTCGTCTTTCGTAGCTTTGTGGCACAGTTGCTTCGGTGCTACTGCTGCCATCCATTTCGCCCGGATATCGCTGGCCCGCGGTATCAGAACTTTGAACCAGTCGCCGGCCATAATCAGCCGTTCCCCGGTTTCAGTCTGTACGGTATCTTTCAGCCTGTCGAAGCGGATTACGGCGTGGGCGACGAACCATTGCTCGCGGTCGTTGTCACTGTTCACGGCCGCCAGTGCCTTGAACATTTCTATATTCTCGCCGCAGTTTATACATTCACGGGCCATAGCCTCTCGCTTTTGTTCTTCGGGAGGTGCCCAGAAGGATGGGTTTGAGTTAGCAATAGCAAAAGCAAGCAGGAGTCGAGGTTGGTCGCGGTTTAGTTGTTTTACCGGTCTACCAATATCTGCCATCCACTTACCGAGTTCTATTTGTTGCCGTACGGTAGGGATAAGCACCATACATGAGGTTTGAAAACTCATTGTTCCCCTCCTTTCTTTGCAAGTGCCGCCATAAGTTTTTTTGCATGCTCCACGGCCATAGTATAGGGGTCGCGGCATTCGGGTTTATTCACCAACTCCGGGAGTATCAGCGCCGCCGCAAAGCCTATAAATGCCTCGCTGTTCGGCGTTCCGATATTCGCCCACGGCCCGGCGGGCGCGTCATTGCGGAGCATCTGTCCGTCGCCCGTCAGCAACCAGAGCTTGTCGATTTCGGGGTAATGTTGGCAGATGCGGGTGGCTACATCGAGCGAGATTCCATTATTTCCCTTTTTGATCTGATAAAGGTTTTCACCGCGGGGCAAGCCGATGTGTCGTGCGAATGCATTAGCGGTCATTTTCGATTGTTGGATGACCATTTCGATGCGCTGCCAGTTAGTCGGGGTTTCTTTTTCCGCCTGATTCTGTTTTGATTTGTTGTTTTGCATAGGATTGATTATTAGATTATTAAAATGGTAGTTGTGTGGGGGTGAAAGGTTCCGGATCGTCCTGTTCGTCTGTATTGTCTGTGTAACTCCGCGAGGTGTCGAGGTCGATGCCGTAATTCTCGCAGATCATTTTGTAGTCGAAGAGCATGGCCGTTGTCGTTCGACCTGTGGCTGCATCTCCGGCCGGAACGAATCCCGTTGGGTTTTGGATGACTTTGAATCGTTCGGCCTTTTTGGTGCCGAGGAATTCCCGACTGTGCTCCAGATAGTATTTCAGCGAGTCGCGGGGTATCTTTTTGCTCTCGGAATCTCGGCTCTCTTTGGCGTAGAGCTGCGATATACGGAGGAATGATACGGATAGGTAGCGTGTCCCTTCCGGCAGTTCCAACAGTGTCTTGGACTCTTTGATTGGGATTCCCTTTTTTGTGGACGCTTTGATGTGATAGTCCACGCCAATCCATATTTTCCCGGATGATGCCAGAATATCGACTGTCTCCCAGAACCCGGCGAGTTCGTTGTTTTCATTGGTCTTGAGGTTTTGCGTTTCGCACATCTTTGTGACCATTGGGAGTATTTCAGCGTATGTAAAGGGTAGGGAAAGTAGGTGTTCGATGCTGCGGAAAGCCGCAGTAATTGACACCCAGTTCCTGAAGGTGCGATCCTCGATGATTTTGCCTGCGAATGCCGCGGAGAAGTCGGCGGCGGTTTCGTCGTACATGTGGCGGTAATTACTGCGGAACTGATTGCGTTGCTTGAGCAGCTCCCCGGTTAGGTGGGTCAGGCCGCGCTTTTCGATCAACTTGAGTTCGTTATATCTCTTTTTCTCGTCATCGGAAAAGGTTGTCTTGGAGAAGGTGAGAAATACCAGACGGGAGAAGAGGGCGATGTCTGCCGTCGGCATCTCCTGCCCGCTCAATATCACGCCGCAATCCACGGCCGTAGTTTCTCGCTTTTTGTCGTTGTCCATGTTCATGCGGGAGCGGCCGGCACCATCCCATAAGCCTTTCAGGAATTCCCGTTTCTCGATGTCGAGAGTGTTCTTGTACTCGTCGATGTGGACGATAGCATTTGATACCTCGGCCACGGCTTCGGCAAGTGCTGCTTTCGTCGTGTTGTTGATGTTCGGCGCTATATAGGACGGGATAAAAAACGATGTCAGTGAGTGGGCGAGTTCGGACTTTCCCGAACCTTTTGGCCCGAAGAGGTTCAGAATCGGGAATGACGTTGTGACATTCACGATGAGATCCCGGAAGAGTGACGCGATTAGGAAGCAGATTCCGATCTTTGCGTTGTCGCCGAACACCTCGATGAGTCGTGTCGCGTAGTCCTTGAGCGTTATGTCGTTGGTGATCGCATACACGAACCGGCGCTGAAATTGATAGCTTTGCGGGTCGTCTGCCGTATCTTTGGAACATCCCGGCAAATAGAAAAGCTGCCCGCGGACGTTCACCAAGCCGAAATCATTTGCTTTGACAAAGTGCCCCTCGTCCATTGCACCATTTCCCCATGCGTATATTTGGTGCCGTTTCTGCCATCCGAGCTGTTTGATTTCGTCGGCCGAGGGAGTCCCGTCGAACAGGTATTTTTTTAGTTTCGTCAGTTCGCCCTGTCCTGCTTCCCAGATGTAGTTGCCTTTCGATTCCGTACGGATGCGGAAGTCGGCAAACGATACGAGCGAACGCTGATCGAGTTTGATGACTGCTTCCTCTCCTTTGTCGTTCCGCATCCGGAACAGACGCCGGGCGTTCTGGTCGTCTTTGACATGGACGATCGGTTCGAGGATGAAGTTCGACCAGCGGACATCGGCATTTCCTCGTCCGGCACCGTAATAACTATTGTGTGAGATATAGAACCCGTATTCCGAAATCATGTCCTCGGAATAGCTTTCTTCCTTTTTTCGCTGCGCTCGTTCCCGTTCGAGTTGGATTTTTTGTAGCTCTGCCGTCCATATCTTGCGGTTCTTGTACTCACGCGCGAACATGTCCAGATACATGTTGACCGTACTTTCGTCGCGGCATAGAGCCAAGAGCTGACAAACTTCGGATATGACGGCGATCTGCTCGGTCTGGGAGTTCTTGCCTTCCATTTTGTGAGCGCAGAGCCACGGGATAAAGTCTGTTGTGGAATTGCTCAACAATTCTTCGTACCCCTTTGAATATTGCCGGAAATAATCGTCAGGGTCTTTATAGTTGTCTTTGATTTCCATGACCCGCACGGCCAGCCCTTCGCGGAGCATGGTTTCGGCGTTTTTGACAACGGCCTTCTGCCCGGCATCATCCATGTCTCCGATGATGATTACGGTGTCGGCGACCTTCTTTATGAGTTCGATCTGCTTTGGTGTGAGGGCAGTGCCGAGCGGGGCGACCGTATTGTCTACGCCGATCTGGTGCATGCGGATAGCGTCGGGATTCCCCTCGACGAGATTCATTGTGCGGACGGCCGCAGCCTGACGTGCCGACTCGAAGTATGCGAACAGATGCTCACCTTTTTTGTAGACCGCCGTGTCGCCCGTGTTGATGTATTTCGGGAGCTTTTTGGGGTTCTCCTTATCCATAAGACGACCGGAGAAGCCGACGATGTTTCCTGTCCGGTCGCGTATGGTGAACATCAGCCGCCCGCGGAAAGTATCGTACAGGGAGCCGTCGCGTTCGCTTCGGCGGACGAGGTCAGCGTCGATCAGTAGTTGCTCCTTGTACCCTTTTTGTGTGGCATATTCGCGGAATCCGCCTTTGTACGGGGCGAAGCCGATCAGCATATTGTCGATCGTCTCCTCTTTGAACCCTCGCTCCTTTGTTGCGTATTTTTGGGCTGGGAGTGATTGCTTGTAACTTTCCCGAAAGTATTCGAGGGCGACCTGATTGATTTCGAAAATGCGAGAGCGGCGGAACCGGGCCTCTTTTTGCTCTGGAGTCAGCTCCTCGGCCTTATATTCGATGTTGAGTTTTTTTGCCAAATACTCCACCGCTTCGGGGAACGTCATGTTGTAGAGCATCATCACGAAAGATATGGCATTGCCTTTCGCACTACATCCGAAGCAGGTGAAGATTCCCTTTACCGGGGACACTTTGAACGAAGGTGTCTTTTCCTTGTGAAAGGGACAGCAGCATTCGTAATTGACGCCGGCCCTCTTCAGACTTACTCCTTCGCCCCCGATTATAGAGACGATGTCTTTGGATAGTATTTGGTCTATGACGTATTCAGGTATCATTTGCGCGGTGTTTCTGGCGGGACTTTCCCCCTTTGGGAAATCCCCCCCCCGATTTGGTTATAAAGATTCGATGTGTTCGACGATTATGCCGGCCCTGTCGTACTGTTGCTGGAAATCTTCTTTGATTCGCGGGCGTTTTTCCTCTTGTATGCCTTCATACAGACCGCAGCGGTACATTGTGAGCGCGCGGCGTATCGTTTCTAACAGCTCTTTGTCGAGATCCATTATGGCGTAGTGTTCCCGATTGTCTTTGTCGCAATACATGGCTACCAGAGTTTGAGGATGAGCGCTACGGCGACGATTGTGTTCAGGATAAAACAGATGAGGGTGGGGATCAGTCCTTGCCGGTCATCTGCACGGGCTTGCAACAGTGATTTTGCAATGTAGAGCAGAATGAGGAAGTCGAGAAAACCCGTTATACAGGCGAGGATAATCAATATGATAGTTTGCATGGTTATGTCGTTTAAAATGTTACGTTGATTTGGTACTTCTCGGCGATGAATTTTGCCAACGCCTCACGCTTGGACAGCGGGATTTGCCGGGCGCCGCACCCGTAGGCGTTGAAAGTCGAGGTCGCAACAAAGAGCATCTTTGCGCCTACTGTCCGGAGTTCTTCCCGACTGTGGATGTCCAGCCCCCGCCAGAACTCGATGAATGTCTTGGTTTGTTCCATATATTTTTTAAATTTTTGATTCGGTGGAAAAAGAGGGCGGCGAAAATCTAATCGCCAGATTAAAAGTTGGCCGCCCTCTGCGTCCGGTACTATCTCACGACAGAATGCGGACGCGGTCAGGACTCCGATGCCCTATAGTCAGGGACAGACTTTCGGCGGCCGATGTCATGCGCCGCATCTTTTCGATGTCTGTCCCGTTGTAGATGTCTAACAGACGACTGCCTACCATCAGGCGGCTTTCCTCTGTGTCGAGGTTCACGATCAGCCTCACGTTGTTGGGGTAGGTCTGAATCATCTTGGTTTCTTTCCCCCGCAGGTAGCGGGTTTCGCATTGCGGCATACTGTACGCCGGGGTTGCAGTTGATTTTCTGTTTTGCATAGGATTGTGTTTGAAATGGTGGAAAATTTCTCTACATTTGTTATTAACATTGTTATTTACAAATGCAAATATCAGTAATTATTAGGATTAATCCAAATAAAACCTAATAATTTTTACACTTAAAAATTAGCCTCAATGTATAGTATTGATATTAGGGAATTTAGACGTGCAAATAAAATGACGCAACAAGAACTTGCAGACTATTTTGGCGTCGTTCAGGGGTTTATCTCCAATATGGAAAATGGGCGTGAAAAAGTGCCCGACAAATACATTAGTAAAATATTAGGTGATCCGAATGTCGATTCTTCAATGGTGAAAGTGGTAGCACCGGAGAACGAGGTGAAGATGCCTCGTGAAGTATTCGATAAATTTTCCCTGCTGCTCGAAACTATTAGTTCCCAGCAGGGGACGATTGCGGATCAGCAGAAGGTGAATGCGGAACAGGGGCGGTTGATTGCTGATATGTACCAGAAAATCGACCGCCTGACATCATTGGGGAGTCGCACTGCCCGCACGGAAGACGATGCCGGATGTGCCGCTGCAAAATAGTTCTCTTTGGTCTCCAGACGATAGTCATCCCCAAATATTAAAAGTATGAAGAAAATTATCTTATTGGTGGTGTTGCTGTATGCATCATCCTGTGCTGTTCAATACAATGAAGCATATTATATGGCTGATTTTAGGCCCTATACAGAAGAGGGCTTTATTATTTCCCCTCTGTCATCGTATGCCGCACCTTATAAACCTTTGGCTACCATTTGCATAGAATTTACTCCCGGTTACGATCGAACCTATGTTAACGAAAAAATAGTAGAGAGTAAGGTAAATGACGATATGTACTTATCGGCAAATGGAAAAAAGCAGCAATGGCGGTGTCCGACGCAGGACGAAATGCTGAAGAAGTTGGTAGATTATGCAAAATCGATAGGTGCAAATGGACTGTTAGACTATCGTTTTGAGGCTGTTCGCCCTGTAAAATCAAATTTTAATCAGGTGCTTTATTATAGATTAACTGCCTTTGCAATAAGTATATAAAATGTGTTGTTCCGGGACAGATTCGGGACAAAAATGCTGTCGAGTGACCCCCGACCAAAATGTAAAGTGTTGATATTCACGGCCACAAAAAAGCGGGAAAAGGATACTTCAAATCCTCCTCCCGCTACCAAAGGGGTCGGATTGAAAAATCCGACCCCTGTTTTTATGTTTGGCATTGGATGTAGTTGATTGATAACCAATGGCTGTTCGGATTTACTATGGGCCTGTACTAAAATCTTTTGTTTATGAATACGCTTGAAGATGCAAGGGCATGGGGATTTGTGGGTTTTAAAACGGTTGCGGCCCTTAAAAAGGAGGTGGACTGTATTCCGCAGACGAAAGGAGTATATCTGGTTCTCAGAAAAGAAATAAGTTTCCCTGAATTTGCCGAGGTAGGCCGCGGCGGTTTTTTCAAGGGAAAGGATCCCAATGTGGATATTACCGTGTTGAAAAACAATTGGGTGACGGGAACAAATATTCTTTATATAGGAATGACCGGAAGTTCATTGCGCCGACGGATAAAACAGTATATGCAATTCGGTGAAGGAAAGCCCGTAGGACACCGGGGTGGTTGCTATATCTGGCAGATGGAAGACTGTGACCGCCTGATAATTTGCTGGAAAGAATTGGCAGAAGAACTCCCCGGTGAATATGAAACGATGTTAATACGCTCGTTCAAGGATGCCCACGACGGGCGGCGCCCCTTTGCCAACCGTAATAAATAACAGGGATCATGAAAGATCGGGATACACGGTATATTTCCGGCGCCCGGTTTGTAAATTACTTGCCCCGGGATTTCCTCCGATGCTTAATAACCCCCGTATTCGATCGTATACAGCACATCGAATAGCGTATTTGTGAACTCCCCGCGACCTTCGTAAACCCGGCCGTCCCTGACGGAGTAGGCTATGTCGAGGATGAACGAACTGTCCCCTATGTAAAACTGTCCGTCCCTTACCGTAAACAACACGTCGAACCACGAGGCGAATCTGGCGTTGCCCCGGTATATCCGCTCTCCTTCGATGGAGTATGCGGCATCGTAGGGCCAGGTGTTGTTGCCCTCGAAAATTCTTCCGTCTCTGATCGTATACAGGGCGTCGAGCGACAGGGTGAACCTGCCGTCGCCTTTGTAGATTCTGCCGTTTTTGAACGTATATGCCGCATCCAGCGGGTTGGTGCCGTATCCGCGGTAGATCGTCCCGTTCCCGTCGCCGATATATATATGTGGCGGCGATCAGCAGCGCATCCGTATCGTCGCCTTCGTTATTTCCGAGGGCGGCCGGCGACAGGAATAGCAGTATTCCGAGTAATAGGACATTCGGTTTCGTGGCCGGCGGTGTTTACGGGTGACGCGGGAATAACTCCGTGTCAGAACCCGCGTTCGCGCATCATTTGTTTGAAGAGGTTTTTCACGACGAGGATGTGGAACGGACGGATGAGGTTGAAATAGACCACTCCCAGTTTGTTGTGGTATTTCACGACCGTACTCGCGAAGACTTCGCCGCCTTCGATGTAGATGGACATGTAGGCTACCAGGTGCTTGTCGTCCAGGGCGACGATCGTTTCGTCGGCCGTCCTTTCGGCGACGGACATGAAACCGCAGCTTTCGCCGTTGTTCAGGGCTTCTTCCAGTTTTTCCCGGCTGGGCCCCTCCCCGGTTTTCAGCCCGAAGGGCCTGACCAGCAGGTCGCGCAGCCGGAAGAGAAACTTCAGCCATGCCGGGCTGGTCGTCCAGAATGCCGCCATCACCTGGTTCGGGGATACTTTTCCCGGAATTTGCAGGCGGCAGCGGAAGCAGTCGCGGTAATTGGCGTCGGGGTAGCGGACGATCCGCGAATTTTCCGGGAGAGGCGATTTGCATACTTTCATGATTGTGCGGACGACGTCGGTTAGTGACGGCTCCCATGTCGTAAAGCTAACGAAAATTTGCGGGAATACCGCAGTTCCGGCGTGGTTTTAAACACCGGCGGCCTGCCCCGATTCCGAGGCAGGCCGCCGGCTGTGAAACCGTTGCGCCGTTATTTGAATTTCAGCGAGATCTTTCCGTCTGAAGGATACAGGACGAATATGCTTCCCGCGGAGGTGCCGTCGGTTGCGATGGTGCCCTTCGTGCAATCGAATGCGTAGGCGAATCCTTTTTGCGCTGCGGTGACCCGCTTCGCCCCGAACGCCGTGAACGGCAACGCTGCACCGGGTGCAGCGGTCAGCTCCAGCATCCAGTCGGGGCCTTTGCCGGGGGCGGCGATCTCCATTCCTTCTTCCGAAAGCAGTATCGTGAGCTGCCGTCCGTCGTCCATCGGCCACTCCACGAGTAATTTGCCTTTGCCCTTTTCCGTTACGGCGGGGGTGCCGCCCTGCGCTGGGGCCAGGCTTCCGTCGGCAGTGCGCCGCATGACCCGCAGCCCGGCCAGCTGCTCCCGGGTGCTCCACATGCAACCGTCCACGACGGGCAGCGTCGTGTAGACGCACTGGTTGGTGGTGCCGGCTTTGCGGTAGTAGTCCGACTCCATCCGCTGATCGAACATGTGGATGTCGCGGATGCACAATGTGCCGCCCTCCCACAGCAGGTTGGTGCGGTAGTAACGGCTGTTGTACCATACGGTTTTACGATCCTTTTCGCGGTAGTCGGTCAGTGCCGTGACGGCCGTCGGGGGCGTTACCGGGAAATTCTCGCGGAACCATTCGCCCGACCGGGTGAGCGTTTCCACGCGGATTTCGCCCTTGCGGAAACGGTTTGCCATCAGCGGGATCTGGATGTTGAGCCCCTTCTCCATACTGCCCCAGGTGAAGGAGTTTTCCTGCCCGGCCTGCGTGTAGGCGAATGCGAGGCAGGGTTCTTCGAACATCGACCGGAAGAACCACTCGACCCACTGGCGGCTGCCGCCGCTGTCGCCGTAGACGGGTTCCAGCGAGATCACCCCCTGCAAGGCTCCGCCCACGCAGTTGTCGTATTGGTAGATCGGGTCGCTGCCCAGCATGCGGAATACGGGGACGGGGATCTGTCCCTCGCGGGTCTGTGCGGGCATGTAGGCGTTGACCCGGCTGGGATAATAAGCCTGGTTCCAGTAGCCGCCCCACAGCGTGTAGCCGTCGGTACCTATCTGGTCTTTGCAGTTGCACGAAGCGACGATGCCGTATTTGTCGTACATGTACCCGAGCGTATAGGCGTCGATGAACCATGACCCGATGGCCGTCGGGTATTTGCCGAATACCTCTTTGAATTTTTCCATGTAGACGTCCACCAGTTTGCGGCGTTCTTCGGGTGTGTACCCCGTTGCGAAGCCCACGTCGGCATGCCAGTCCCACGGGTAGCGGCCGCGCCACTTGAGCCCTGCGGCTTCCACGTGGGGCTGCGTGATCTCCCACCAGCCGCCCACCTCGGTGCCGGGATAGACATCCTGTGTCAGCAGTTTCCGGTAGCGGGGATTGATCAGCGCGTCGTATTGCAGCAGGAACGTGGCCGGGAGACCGTATTCGGCGAGCTGTGCCGCCTGCCGTGCGACGGTTTCGTAGAGTACCGTTTCGGTGATCTCTTCGCTGCGCGGTTCGATATTGCGGATGAAGTTGACGATGTTGACGATGCGGGGGGCCTCGGAGCCGGCCTTGCCGGCTGCGGATGCGGAGACGCATCCGCAGCAAAGTGCGAGCAGGAGTAGTTTGCAGGTTTTCATGATTATTTTGTTTCGGGTATACAAATATAATCGGCAGATGCGAACCGAGGCAACTTCGGTGTGCATTTTGCAGGGAAACGTACGTAATATGCCAAAATTCGTACCTATGGAAAACAAAGAAACGACCTGCACGCCCTGCGAGCAGAATTTCGAACGTAAAGTGAATGAGCTGGTCAAGGAGGGCGAAGCCCCCGATACCAAGCAGCGTGCAAAGAAGGAGGCCGAGGTCAAGGCTGCTTTCGACGAACACGGGAAGTCGGAAAAATAACCGTTCCCGATGAGGACTGGGGTGCCTGCACAACGATTGTGCGGGCACCCCTGCGTTCTGGGGCGACCGTACGGCGCGGAATCGGGCGGGCGGATTGCCGCTATTCCGGGGAAATGATTATCTTTACGCGGTTAATTAGGTCGATTTATGGTAAAAAAGAATATTTTGGGTACTATCGGGGGAACCCCGATGGTGCGGATCAACCGGCTTTGCCCCAACCCGAACGTCAATATCTATGCGAAACTCGAAGGTTTCAACCCCACGGGCAGCATCAAAGACCGCATTGCGCTGCGGATGATCGAGGAGGCCGAACAGGACGGGCGCCTCACGCCCGGCAAGACGATCATCGAACCGACGTCGGGCAATACGGGCATCGGCCTGGCCATCGTCGGCATCGTCAAGGGATATCCCGTGGAGATCGTGATGAGCAGCGCCGTGTCGGTCGAGCGGCGTAAAATAATCCGTTCCTATGGTGCGAAGGTGATCCTTACGCCCGCCGAGGAGGGAACCGACGGGGCGATCCGCCTGGCCCGCAGCAAGGTGGCCGGCGACCCCGACAAATATTTCATGCCCGACCAGTTTGCCAATGCGGGCAATTACCTGGCGCATTACCAGTCTACGGCACTGGAAATCTGGCAGCAGACAGGTGGCAGGATCGACTACCTGGTCTGTGCGATCGGCACGTCGGGGACGCTGATGGGGCTTTCGCGGTTCCTGAAGGTGATGAAGCCCGACATCAGGGTCGTCTGCGCGCAACCGATCCGGGGCCATTATATCCAGGGATTGAAGAATATGGAGGAGGCTATCGTCCCGGACATTTACGATCCTTCGCAGATCGACATGCAGGAGATGGTCGAGAGCGAAGAGGCGATCGCCATGGCGCGGGAGATCATCGCCAGGGAGGCGATCTTCGCCGGCATGAGCAGCGGCGCCGCGATGCTGGCGGCCGTGCGCACCGCGCAGCACATCGAACGGGGCAATATCGTGGTGGTTTTCCCCGACCGTGCCGAGAAATACCTGAGTACGACGATGTTCGACGAGTTCGCGGACTGATGTGCGGACGGTGGATGTGAAAAAGCCTGCGACCGGAAAGTCGCAGGCTTTTTTGCTGTCGCAGTGCTTGATTTTTGCCGTCCCAGCCCTTATTTTTGGGCGTTGTAGGCTTCGACGCCGCTCTTGAGGAATCCCACGAAATTGTCGACGTTGAGGTCGTATCCGCGGGGCGGCACGAGTTGTTTCCCGTTCCGTCCCTGGAGTACGTAGTAAGGCTGGGCATTTACCCCGTAGGTTTTCAGGGCGTAATACGAGTTTATCTTGCCGAGGCTTTTAAGCACCTTTCCCGCGTCGGTCGTTACCCAGTCGCTTTCGGGAAGCACTTTTTTGTCGTCGGAGTAGAGCGCCACGATCACGTAGTCGTTGCGCAGGATGTCGAGCACCTGCGGGTCTGCCCATACGCGGGCTTCCATTTCGCGGCAGTTGACGCACCCGTGCCCCGTGAAGTCGATGAAGAGCGGTTTGCCGACCTTAGCGGCATAGGCCTCGGCTTCTTTCAGGTCGAAGAATCCTTCGAGGCCGTGGGGCAGGTGCAGGAAATCGCTGTGCTTGGGTTTCTGTCCCTCGACGGTCAGCAGCATGCGCGTTTCTCCGCCCGAAGCGGTCGGCGCTTCCTTCCCGATCACGAAATCCTGCGTATGCAGCGGCGGCAGGTAGCCCGAGAGGCCTTTGAGCGGGGCGCCCCACATGCCGGGGACGAGGTATACGACGAACGAGAAGGTGACGATGGCCAGTGCCAGGCGGCCTACGCCCAGATAGGGCGTATCGCTGTCATGCGCGAATTTGATTTTTCCCAGCAGATAGAGCCCCAGGAGCGAGAAGGTCACGATCCATACGGCGAGGTATATCTCGCGGTCGAGTAGCCCCCAGTGGTAGGTCTGGTCGGCGACCGAGAGGAACTTCATGCCGAGCGCCACCTCGATGAATCCCAGCACGACCTTCACCGAGTTGAGCCATCCGCCGCTTTTGGGCAGCTTCTTGAGCATCGACGGGAAGAAGGCGAAGACGGTGAAGGGAAGCGCGAAGGCGACGGAAAACGCCAGCATGGTGACGATCGGGCTCCAGAATTCGCCCGACGTCGATTTGATAAGCACCGAACCTACGATCGGGCCCGTGCAGGAGAAGGATACCAGCACGAGGGTCAGGGCCATGAAGAAGATGCCGGCCAGGCCTTTCGAGTCGGCTTTGCTGTCGGTTTTGTTGACCATCCACGAAGGCATGGTGATCTCGAACGCTCCGAAGAACGATGCGGCGAATACCATGAATACGAGGAAGAAAAGGATATTGGGCAGCCAGTGTGTCGCCAGCCAGTTGAAGATGTCGGCCGTCACGGCATCGCCCCCGACGATGCGTGTGATGACGATGATTGCGGCTATCGGCAGCGTGTAGAGCGCGACGATGAAGAACCCGTACATGCCGGCGCGGAAACGTCCCATCGCGGGGCTGCCGGAGCTTTTCATGAAGAACGATACGGTCATCGGCACCATGGGGAATACGCAGGGGGTCAGCAAGGCTGCGAAACCCCACAGGATCGCCTCGATGATCAACGCCCACAGCGAGCCTCCGCCTGCGGCGTCTTTCTGCGCAGGTTCCGCTGCGGCCTGTGCCGAGCCTCCGCCGGCATTGTCCGGGGCTTCCGCAACGGCGGCCTTGTCCGCAGTCCCGGCTGGGGCCGTATCCTGCGGCGTGGCGGCCGATGCCGTCGCTGCGCCGGCCTGTGCCGTCAGGTCGATCGTCATTTCCGTATCCTCGGGCGGCATGCAGCTCGTGTCGTCGCAGATCATCCACTCCAGCTGGGCCGTGACGGCGGCCTTTTCGGCCGCGAGCTTCACCCGCTGGGTGAAGAGCGCCTTGCCGGCAAAGGTGCCGATCTCCATCTCGAAGGTCTTGTCGTAGTGGCGCTCGGGAGTGGAGAGTTGCTCTACGCCGCCCTCGAGCGTAGCCCCGGCACCCGCGGTGAAGGTGATCGTCGTGGCATTGGGCCCGCCTTCATAGGGCCCCATGTCATACATATGGTAAGGCGCGGGGATCGAGGCTTCGAGTACGATCCGGTACATGTCGCCGTCGAGGTGCTCCACGGTGCTTTTCCAGCTTACGTTTTGCGCCGAGACCGCCGTCACGGCAAACAGGGCCGCTATGGGCAGCAAAAGGGTACGAAACAGATTGTGCATAGTCGTATCGCTTATAATTTGTGCAAATATAACGGTTTTTTACGGATAAATTGCTACATTCGCACGATGATCCGCCTCTCGCTCATAATCCCGACGCATAATCGTGCCGGGCAGCTTCTCGCGGCGCTCGAATCCGTCGTGCGGCAGGACATGCCCGCCGGGGAGTGGGAGTGCGTGGTGGTGAACAACAATTCGACGGACGATACGCCCGCCCGGTTCGCGGCCTTCGCGGCACGGTATCCGGCGCTCAACCTGCGCATGGTGACCGAGACCGGCCCGGGGGTTTCCTATGCCCGCAACCGGGGGATCGCGGAAACTTCGGCGCCCTACATGGCCTTCATCGACGACGACGAACGTATCAATGCGGGGTTTATCCGGGCGTATGTCGAATTCTTCGATGCACATCCCGATGCCGTCGTGGCCGGGGGGCGCATCATTGCCGAGTATGTCTCGGGACGTCCGGCGTGGATGTCGAAATATACCGAACTGCCTGTCGCCAACCCGATGGATTTCGGCCATGCCGTACGGCCTTTTCCTGCCGGACGTGTTCCCGGGGGAGGCAACATGGCTTTCCGCCGCTCCGCAACCGCCCGATACGGCGGGTTCGACCCCTCGCTGGGGCGTGTGGGACGGATGCTGATCGGTGGCGAGGAAAACGATTTCTTCGAACGCATGATGCGCGGCGGCGAGACATGCTGGTATGTCCCCAATGCCGTCATGTGGCATATTATCCCGCCCGGGAAACTCACCGAGGACTATTTCCGCCGCCTTTGCTACAATGTCGGCGTGAGCCAGCGCCTGCGGGCGGGCATCTACCGCCGTTATCCGAAGGCCGTTGTGCTGGAATGTATGAAGTGGGCGGCTACGCTGTTGCTTTCGCTGACGATGTCGCCCCGCAAATCATTGTGGCTGATTCGGATGCGTTACGAGATCAGCCGGGGGCTTTTCTCCCGTGCCGGCCATTGAGCTGTGCTTTAATTGCGTACGGGGATTTCCTTGCCGAAATATCGGCAAAGCATGATGTAGCACATGTAGAGCGCCAATGAGGGGTGCTCTTCTTCGCATCCGGGCGAGAGGTTGAGCGCCATGTCCGAAAACCGCCCGAAATCTTTTCCGTCCAATGCTCCCATTTCCCCCAGTATCTGGTAGGTTTCGAAATCGTCCCGCTGTTCCTCGCAGCTGGGTTCCAGCTCGGCTATTTCGAACGAGCTGGCATTTAGCTGGGTCAGGCAGCAGAACTCGGGTTTCCCACCGCGCCCCAGGTCGCGGTAAAAGCCGATGACCTCCGTGTGTCCGATCCGGCCTGCGGGGAGGTTGGTTTCTTCGCGCAGCTCCCTCTCGGCTGCGGCTTTCAGCGTCTCCCTGAAATCGGAGTCCGGACGCAAATCGCTGAAGTCGACCGATCCCGATCCCGAAGGAGTCAGGCGGTCTGTCGAAGTGAGGGCCTTGTCGTTCTGGTGGAGGATAATGACATATCCGTCGGTTGTGACGGCCAGCGTCGAAATGCCGATGTGGTCGCTCATGACCGATTTTTCGAGCCGGCGTACCGGGTAGTTGGCGATGTTCGCGGGAGGGGTCATGCCCCAACCGCTTTGGTGGGAGAGTTTTTTCGCATAGATTACGTTCGTCAGGTAGGAGTTGTAGTAACAGCCTTTGCATACCCGGACGTACCATTCTCCGCCGCTTTCCCCGAATTCGGATGCCATGCACAGTTTGCGCTCGTTGTAAAAACTGCCGTTCCTGTTCTTCATTTCGTGCCACTTGCCGTTGAGGAACGGCAGCAGGATGTCCCGGTAATTCTTTATGTATTTCAATACCCGCTTTTCCTTGTCGGTGCATAGTATCGCATGGATGGGGCGGTCTGCTTGCAATAAGCGGTCTATGTTGTCGCTGTGCCGCAATACGGTGCCCGGGAAGGCGATCGGGGCGGCGGTATAAATCTCATCCAACTCGTCGGCTGCCTCCGGAGTCTTGTGCCGGTAGATGTCTTGGAGGTTGTAATACTCCGTCTTATGCGTGTAGGCGTAGAAATCCTTTACGAAACAGATCGTCTGCCAGATAAGGGTCGTAAAGACCAGGAACAGGAAAAGGAACAGGTTGCCGGTTTGCATCAGCGTTTGGTAGTCGATGGCCGAATAGAGCAGAATGGCGAGGTCTATGACGATCGCGACGATATTGATGTAGCCGATTCGCTGGCCGTAATGGATAAAGTCCAGCCGGTTCCTGATTTTGACTTTGGCCGAAGTCCATATTTTGTCCATGCCGCCGGTGTTTTGTGTCGTAAAAATAACAATAAATTCCGATTTTATGGGCGTTGCAGGTTCGGTTCCTGCCTTTGGAATAAAGAAAGCGGCCTTACGGGCCGCTTTCTTTATTCCAATTTTCCGGGTCAGAACAGGTATTTCTCGTTCCTGACCTTGTTCACCAGGCGCGAGATGTCCTCCCAGGCCTCTTCGCCGAAGGTAGTCCCGACGACCTCGATGACTTTGCCCGCCGTGATGGCGCCGATCGTGCCGCACTGGCGCAGCGAGAGGTTCTCGCAAAGCCCTGCGAGGAACCCCGCGGCGTAGAAATCCCCGGCACCCGTCGTGTCGACGCGTTTTGCCGCAGCCAGGATGCCGACATGCACCACTTCGTCGCCGTGCTTGATCATGGCGCCCTTGATGCCGATCTTCACCACGGCCAGTTCGCACATCTCCGAGATGCATTGCAGGGCGTTCAGCGGCTCCGCCTCGCAGGCGAAGGTCTTGGCTTCGTCCTCGTTGGCGAAAACGATGTCGACATAGTCCCTGACGAGGTTACGCAGGAATTCGAGGTTTTCGGCCACGATGTTGAAACTGGCCAGGTCGATGGCGACCTTCAGTCCGCACTCCTTGGCCGTGCGGGCAGCCTTGCGGATCAGGTCGTGGTCTTGGACGATGTAACCTTCGATATAGAGGCAGTCGTACCCGTCGAAGATCGCCGGGTCGATCTCCGCGGCGGTCAGTTCGAGTGCCGCGCCGAGGTAGGTGACCATCGTCCGCTCGCCGTCGGGCGAGATGAGCGACACGCACTTGCCCGAACGTTTCGAGCCACGGAAGATTACGGGTTCCACGCCCAGGTTTTCGAGTGCCTGGACGAAGAAGTCGCCCGTCGTATCCTGTCCGACCTTGCCGATGAACCCGACCTGGCAGCCCAGTTTGGCCATGGCGCGGATGGTGTTGCCGGCCGAACCGCCGAGCGAGAGCGAGTAGGGCAGTCCTGCCACGGATTTCGAGATTTCGGTCTGCAGTTTGGTATCCACGAGGCTCATCGAGCCTTTGGCGAGTTTGAAGCGACCCAGCACGGAGTCTGATTCCAGGTTGACCAGCATGTCCGTCAGGGCATTGCCGATTCCGATAACACGTTTCATTCGGTAAGTTCGGGGTTGTCTGTTGTGAAATTATATGGAGAGTATCTTTACCAGGTCGAGCGAATTGCGGTCGATGCCCTTGTTGTGCATGGTCGCCTTGGCGAAGGGGACGTAGACGATCTTGCCGTTCTGAATGCCGATCATCACGTTGCGCTGTTCGTCGAGGAACGCCTCGATGGCGGCTTCGCCCATCCGCGAGGCGAGGATGCGGTCTACGGCCGTCGGCGACCCGCCGCGCTGGATATGCCCCAGGATCGTGACGCGGGCGTCGTACTGCGGGAACTCCTTCTTGACACGTTCGGCCAGTGCCGTGGCGCCGCCCGTCTTGGGGTTTTCGGCCACGATGACGATCGCCGAGTTCTTGCTCTTGCGGAAGCCGTGGTTGATGAGTTCGGCCAGCTGGTCGACCTCGGTGTCCATTTCGGGGATGATAGCCGCTTCGGAACCCGTGGCGATGGCGCTGTTCAGCGCCAGGTAACCCGCCGTATGTCCCATCACCTCGACGAAGAAGAGGCGCTCGTGGCTCGATGCCGTATCGCGCAGTTTGTCGACCGACTCCATGATCGTATTCAGCGCCGTGTCGTAGCCGATCGTCGAGTCCGTACCCCCGAGGTCGTTGTCGATCGTCCCGGGAAGCCCTACGATGGGCACGTTGTACTCCTGCGCGAAAATCCCTGCGCCTGTCAGCGAGCCGTCGCCGCCGATGACCACCAGCGCGTTGATGCCGGCTGCGACCATGTTGTCGTAAGCCGCCTTACGTCCTTCGGCCGTGGTGAACTCCTGGCTGCGCGCCGTTTTGAGAATCGTGCCGCCCAGTTGGATGATATTGCTTACGCTCTGGGATTTGAACTCTACGATCTCGTTGTATACGAGACCTTTGTATCCGCGCATGATTCCCTTTACCGTAAAGCCGTTATAGATTGCGCTGCGGGTTACCGCACGTATTGCCGCATTCATGCCGGGGGCGTCGCCTCCCGATGTGAGAATGCCGATGCATTTGCTGCCAGCCATAGTTTTTCGTTTAAACACAAAATCCCTCAAAGGTAGTAATTATTTTAAATTTTTCAAAAAAACGAGGGCGCTACCCGTGGGTGCGCCCTGCGTTCCGAAAAAACTTTTTATTTTACCTAACGCCTGTGGCCTTATTCGGTCTGCTGTCCCTGCGCAGCAGTGTCTGCGTCCGCCTCTGCGGCTGCCTGCGTGCTCTGTCCGGCCTCTTCTGCCGAAGCCTTGCGGCTTTTCCCGACCTTCACCCGTTTGCCGTCGGCCTTTACTTCCAGCCCGGCCTTGTCTTTGTCGATCGTAATGTCGATCGATTTGTTCGGGATGCTGATGTGCAGCGTCTTGTGGCCGTCTTCGATGACGTTCTGGCTTTCGTACTCCTTGAGCAGCTTTTGTACCGTCGTCGTGTCGTTGTCGATCACCACTTCGGTGTTGAGCACCTGTTCGATCACGTTACGCTTGGCGCGGAACCGGTCGCCCACATCCTCGCGGATGGCGATGCAGGCGCATGCGATGAAGCTCGCGAGCCACAGCAGGAAGATGATCAGCACGGCCGTGCCTCCGGGCTTGCGCGAAGCGATGAGGCACATCAGTACATAAATGAGCAGTATGACGGGAATCAGTACAATAAATATGCCGAGAATAGGTACCCACAGCGTCATGCCCAGCGGGGAGAAAGGCGAGAGGATGCCTCCGCCGCCTATGACCAGGGCGAACAGCCCGATAATCAGGGCGCAGGCTCCCATGATAAGCCCGAATACGAGCAGCCCGGCGAAAAGCTTGAGCAGGATCAGCACCACCTTGCCGAAGACCGAGACGGCCTCCGCCACGATCGGCTTGGCCCTGACGTCGGGATCGCAGCCTGCGGTGGCTTCGGTGGTCTCGCGGATCGACTGTGCGGTGATTTTTTCGCCGTTCATTTCGAGTTTCTGGCGTGCCGTGCGTGCCGCCGGTACGGCGAACCACATGATAACGTAGCAGATGACGAAGATGCCGAACAGGTTGCCCATCATCGGTCCCGTCCAGTCCATGAACGGAATCCAGTGCAGGAAGCTCAGCAGGATCGGCAGGAACATGCCCAGCCGGATCCATACGGGATCGACGTCGAAGTACTTGCCGATGCCGGCGCATACGCCGCCCAGTTTGGCGTTCTCCGTGTCGCGGTAAAGGCGGCGCGGGATACGCGGCTCTTCGGTGGCTTTTTTGTCCGAACTCTCCTCGGAGATGTCCTCGACCGAGCCCATCTGGTGGATGATATTCAGGATCAGGGGTTTCTCGACCACGCGGGTGTTGTCCTGCGTCGTGAGGATCAGCTCGGCTATGCGGGCTTCGATGTCGGCGACGATCTCGGCTCCGTCGGGCGTATCCTTGTAGGTCTTTTTCAGACTGTCGAGATAGTTCTCCAGCTCCTGGTAGGCATCGGCGTCCATCGTGAACGCTACGCCCGATATGCTGCATTTTTTAACCTCTTTCATAGTTGTGCCGTTGGGGGATTATTTCCTGCTTACGCTGCCGCCGCTCGATTTGCTGATGCTGGTCTGGCAGTCGCCCGTGTAACGGATCGAACTGCCGCTCGAAGCCTCGGCGCGGAGTTTGCCCGTGCAGTTGACCGTAGCTTTGGCAGCGCTCGAGGTGTCGACGCTGCAGTCGGCGACCGTGAATTCGGCGGCCGAAAGTTTTGCGGCCGAGCTCATGTTGATGCTGCATTTGTCGGCGGAGCCCTTCAGGGTGATCTTCGAGGCGCTCGATGCCCCTACCGTGAGGAGCCGGTTTCGATGGCGGCGTCGATGTTCGAGGCGCTCGATGCGGCCACTGTGCAGGAGGTCGATTTCACGGCCGCGTCGATTCTGGCGGCACTCGATGCGTCGATCGAGAATTTGTCGGCCGTCAGCGTGACGTCGCTCGTGATTCGTGCGGCGCTCGATGCGTCGAGTGCGCGGATGCGCCCGTTGGCTGGGACGGTGACGGTCACGTCGGCGTTCGATACGTTGTTGACCGACTTGTCGATGGTCGCCGTCAGGCGTCCGCCCTTGGCCTCCACCACTACGTATTCCATAATGTTGTCGTCGGCTTCGATCGTGATTTTGCCGGTCGCCTTGCCGGTGATGACGACCTTCACGGCGCGTGCCGCATCCACACGGTCGAAATCCGGGGCGTCGATGGTGCGCGTGACGATGTTGCCGCTGCCTTTGATGCCCTTGCCGAAGAGTACCGACGGGGCTGCGATGCAGACGAAATATGTGGTGGCGGTGATCATGGTGCCCAGCAGGACTGCGATCAAAAGTATTCTTTTCATGGTTGTAATTATTTAAGGGTTGATTTTTTATTTTCCGTGGCGAATGACCTGTATCTGGCCTACGAGTTCGTCCCAGGCTTCGTCGAGCGTTTTAAGATATTCACGCCCCTTGTCGGTCAGCGTGTAGTATTTGCGGGGCGGCCCCTGCGGGGATTCTTCCCAACGGTAAGTCAGGAGCCCCGAATTTTTCTGCCGTGTGAGGATCGGGTACAGCGTACCCTCGACCACGATCATCTCGGCCTCTTTGAGTTCGGCGATGATCTTCGGAGCATACGAATCTTCGCGGGAAAGGATGGCGAGGATGCAATACTCCAGGATTCCCTTGCGCATCTGCGCTTTTACGTTGTCTTCAGCCATAATGCTTTATTCGGTTAATCGCTTCGGAGCCTTCGGTACGATCAGCCAGAGGATGATGTATACCCAGAGCGAAAGCCCGCCGAAGAGTATGAGGATGAGAGTTGCGATGCGTATGAGCGACGGGTCGAGCCCGAAGAAGTCGGCCAGTCCGCCGCAGACGCCAGCGATGATGCCGTCGCGTACCCGGTACAGTTTTTTTGTTTTGTCCGTTGCCATGGTTTTATCGGTTTTTACGGTTAATATTGAATTTCGGGGCGGGTTGTTCGGGGATGATGATCCAGAGGATGATGTAAGCCCAGATCGAAAGCCCGCCGAAGATTATCAGGAACAGCATGAGGAGCCGCATGACCGTAGCATCTACATGGAAGAAGTCGGCCAGCCCTCCGCAGATGCCGGCGATCGAGCGGTCGGTGCGCGAGCGGTAGAGCTTGCGGGTTTCCGGCTCGGCTTCCTCGTCCTCCTGCCGGGCGGTGTTGCCGCGGCGCTCGCCGAAGTCCGAGGGTGCCCCCATTCGATGCATCGCCGTGCGCACCGTGTCGAGGGTGATGACGCGCATCGGAGAGGAGACGATCTCGCGGAATATCTCGGCAATGCGTACCTCGATGTCGCCCATGGTTTCGGTGTCGTATTCGGGCAGGCGGCTGCGTATGTCGTCAAGATAACTCCTGAGTACACGGTAAGCATCTTCGTCGAGGGTGAAAGCCTGCGAGCCGATATTTACGTTTACTGTCTCTTTCATAGTCGTAGAGGTATTTTAGGGTTAATATTTCCGGTTTACTACTACTTTGGTATTGCAAATATAATACATATTTTAGTATTATGCAATACAAAGTACTAAATTTCTTCAAAAAATCTGCATTTTTTTGCCATACCTATATTATAGGAGCTCCGGCATGGGATCGGAAAGGCTTCTATTGAGGAAAAAATTACGATATTTACCGATCCGGTGTTGCGTTTTGCCCGGCTGCTTCGTCTTACAAATACAATGAAGGAATTCGAATTCACCCGTTACGTTGTGCCGCTCCGCGACCGTATGTTCCGTTATGCACAAAGCCTGCTGCTTTGCGCCGACGAGGCCGAGGACGTGACGCACGACCTGCTGGAGCGGTTGTGGACGGAGCGGGGGCGGCTCGACGGTTGCCGTGACATCGCTTCCTTCGTGATGGCAGCCGTGCGCAACCGTTGTTACGATTGCCTGCGCCTGCGGCGGGCGGACGGGCGCCGCAACAATGCTGTGGCAGGATGGGCGGAGCGTGCGACGACGGGGGATGCCGAAGGGTGGGAAGCGCGTGACCTGGTGCGCCGTGCGATGGCGGAGTTGCCCGGGCGGCAGCGCGAGGTGTTGTACCTGAAGGACATCGAGGGTTATCCGACCCGTGAGATTGCCGGCATGGTGGCTTGCGACGAAGCCCAGGTGCGCGTGATCCTCTCCCGCGCCCGCAATGCACTGAGGGGAATACTGAAAAAAATGATGGACGATGAAAGAGCGGAAAGAACGGATTGAGAAGTTGTTGGAGCGCTATTTCGAGGCGCGGACGACCGATGCCGAAGAGCAGGAACTGAAGGCTTATTTCCGGGAGGGGGAAACGGATCCCGGTTTGCGCTATGCCCGGGCGATGTTCTGCGGCATGGACGGACTTGCCGGGGAATGCCTGCCCGAGCGGGTGCAGGCCTTCGGGCATAGACCCGGCAGGAAGCGGAGGTTCCTGCGCCTGTGCGGGATCGCGGCAGCGGCCGTCGTGGCGCTCGGCCTTTTTCTGTGCGTGGAGTACATGCGCCGCCCCTATTGTTACATCGACGGGCAAGCGGTCTACGACAAGGACGTCGCCATGCGGACGACGGTCTATTTGCAGGGTTTTTCCGAGTTCGCCGACCCTGAGCATCTGGTCGAAGAATTGATTGTGAACGATTAAAATGATATGTCATGAAGAAACTGTTTGTTTTTGCGGGGGTATTGCTCCTGGCCTTTTCACCCGTTGCGGCGCAGAACGCCGACTCGGTTCGTTTCCGCCGTGCCGACGGGAAACCCGTGACCATCGAAACCGTCGACCGCGACTCGCTGGGTATCGACACGCTGCGGCGTATCGACACGGTCGACAACGGCCTGGTGACCCTGCGCGACGGGGGACGCGACGGCAGCATGGTGCTCGAAGTCGCCGGCTTCGGCCTCCGGCTGGGGCATACCCCGATGCAGAAGATGGAGGTGAAATCGCCCCGGGTTTGGCTCAACCTGCTCAGCGATATGGAGTTCGGTTTCACGCAGTTGACCGGGGTCGATTACTCCGGCTATGCCCCCGGTGAGGCGGGGTTCCTCGACCAGCGACTCGGCCCGTCGTTTCATTTCAGTTTTTCGGTCATGCAGATATGCCTGTCGCTGAACCGGAGCCGGACGCTCAGCCTCGGCCTCGGCCTGCAATACACGCTCGACAACATTCGCCTTGCCGATTCGGGAATCACCCTTGGCAACATCGGCGGACGCCTCGTGCCGGTAGCTCTGGACGAACCGGCCGACAAGTCGAAGGCGGTCACCTCCTCGCTCGGTATTCCCGTGCGGTTGATCTACGAGCCTGTGAAACGCCTCCGGATCACGGCCGTCGCCTATTCCGATTTCATGCTGGGGGCGGATGCCATCTATAAAAAACCGAAGGAGAAGCACAGTTTGTCCGGATTCCGGGCATACCAGTTCGGCCTGGGTGCGTCGGTCGCATACCGCGGGTTCGGCCTTTATGCCCGTTACGGTATCACGCCGCTGTTCAAGCACGATGCCGGCCCCGACTGCCATACGGTCTCGTTCGGGTTTGCCTATTCGCTCTCGCTGTAAAACCTGAAACGGAATGGCTATGAAAAGATTATTATTGGCACTTATTCTGCTTTTGCCTTGGCTGGTATCGGCGCAGACCGAAGGTGAACTCCGTGTGCAGCGGGGAGGAACCTGCGAACGGCCCGTTATGGCGATGAACCGCGATTCACTGGGGCTCGATACGTTGCGGAGGATCGATACGGTGGGCAACGACCTGATGGCACTGCGCGGAGCAGACCGCGAGGGCAATGTCATACTCGAGGTGGCCGGGTTCGGGATTACACTGGGGCGTGCCCCGGAACCGGAGTACGCCGATGTGGTGACCCGGTCGGGGCGTGTGAAACTCTATCTGTTCAACTGTGGTGAATTCGGGTTCTCGCAACTGGTTGGGGTCGATTACGACGGTTATGCCCCCGAAGAGAAGGGTTTTCTCGACCAGAAGCTGGGGAGTTCGATCCATGTCGCAGCCTCGGTTTTACAGGTGCAGGTTGCTCTGAACCGCAACCGTACACTCTATTTTGCCACAGATTTGAATTTTGCCGTGGATAATTACCGGCTTTCCGATGCGCAAATCCGCCTTGGGTACGAACATGGACGCCTCCTGCCCGTGGCGCTGGACGAACCGGCCGACAAATCGAAGTTCGTCACTTCGTCGCTCGGTATTCCTCTGAGGCTTATTTACAAGCCTTTCAGGAATTTTCAGGTGTCGGCCATCGCGTATTCCGACTTCGGGATCGAGCTGACTTCACTGCATAAAAAGCCGAAGGTGCAGTACGAGCTTTCGGGATTGCGGACATATCAGTTCGGTGTGGGCGGTTCGGTTTCCTATAGCGGTGTCGGTGTTTTCGTCCGTTACGGTGTGACGCCCCTTTTCAAGAAGGGGGGCGGCCCCGAGTGCCATACGCTGAGTTTCGGCATTTCGCTGCTCATGTAATTATAATCACGGAATCCATGAAACGATTGTTATTGATATTTGCCCTTTGCCTCTTCCTGCCGCGGTCTGTATCGGCGCAGAGCAGCTCCGTGGACAATTTCTTCCGGCGGTACGATGCCTCCGAAGGATTTACCAGCGTGCTGCTGGAGCAGAAGATGATGCAGATGATGAGCCGTCAGGCCGCGCAAAGGGGGGATAAAGGACTTGCCGTATTACTGAAGGACATTGAGTATATCCGTATCATTGCTCTCAAAGGCGGGGACAGCGGGATGCTGGTGCGCGATGCCGAGGCCGCCGTCGCCGCCGACCGGAAATTCCAGCCCGTCACCTCCGGTACGGAGGACGGGCAGACCACGAAGTTCTATATCCGGGAAACGGCCCTGTCGGTCAAGTCAGAGCTGGTGATGATTACCTACGGTGCGAAGGAAACCGTTGTGGTGAACATCTACGGCGAGTTCGACCTCAAGCAGGTGGCGCGGCTTTCGTCGATCCGCCCGCAATAAAGGCTGGGGCTTCGCCGGCTCCGTTTTACTCCCCGCCCGGATCGTTCCGGTGCCCTTCTTCGTCATAGATCGGCCTGTCGCCCTCTTCGGTCTCCCGGACGGCACCCGGGATCCTGTCCGCCAGCGGGATCTCGGTTTCCACGAGATTTTCGTCGATCAGGGTTTCGTCGCGTTCGTCGCCTGCGAACCCGTTGTTTTCGGTGGAGATGACGGTGCGATCGGTCGGAAATTCTACAATTCTTTCCATGGCATTGCGGTTTTGTATTTCATCCGTCGCCGCAAAAATGGTACCGTCTGCCTTCCCGCGTCCGGCATTGGTGCGAGATGACGGCCGGGTATGGCCGGGGCGCATATTGAGAACCGGAAGCGGAGTCTGCATAACGATACAATAAAAAAGGGGAGGGACTGCATTGTCCCTCCCCTTTGTCTGCCCGGTATTTCCGTTGAGCGGTAAGACCGGTATTTCTGTCCGTTTAGTCCTCGAATTTTGCCGAGAGGAATTCGCGGTTCAGGCGTGCGATGTGCGCGATGGAGATCGACTTGGGGCACTCGGCCTGGCAGGCACCCGTGTTGGTGCAGTTGCCGAAGCCCAGTTCGTCCATCTTGGCGACCATCGCCTTGGCGCGGCGTGCACCCTCCACGCGGCCCTGCGGCAGCTTGGCGAGCGACGATACGCGGGCTGCGACGAAAAGCATGGCCGAACCGTTCTTGCAGGTCGCGGCGCAGGCTCCGCAGCCTACGCATGCGGCGGCGTCCATCGACTCGTCTGCGTCGGCCTTCGGAATCGGAATGGCGTTGCCGTCGGGCACCGAGTTGGTGCGTACCGAGATGAAACCTCCCGCCTGCAGGATCTGGTCGTACGATGAACGGTTCACCACGAGGTCTTTGATGACGGGGAACGCTGCCGAGCGCCAGGGCTCGATGGTGATGGTCGCACCGTCCTTGAACTTGCGCATGTAGATCTGGCAGGTCGTGACCGCCTGGCTGGGGCCGTGGGCATGGCCGTCGATGTGCAGCGAGCACATGCCGCAGATACCTTCGCGGCAGTCGTGGTCGAATGCCACGGGCTCCTTGCCCTCGTGGATCAGGTTATTGTTGAGGATGTCGAGCATCTCGAGGAACGAGGTGTCGGCCGAGATGTTTTCGACTTTGTAAGTTTCGAAACCACCCTTTGCTTTAGCGTCCTTTTGACGCCATATCTTTAATGTAAAATTCATAATTTCAATTTGTTATTAAAGTGTTACAACGTCAAACGGTTAGTCTTTGTAGTTGCGCTGTGCGGGGTGTACGAACTCGAAGTTCAGCGGTTCTTTCGTCAGCTCGGGGGCTGCGTCCTCGCCCTTGTACTCCCATACGGCGGCATATACGAAGTGCTCGTCGTCGCGCTTGGCCTCGCCTTCCTCGGTCTGGTGCTCCGTGCGGAAGTGGCCGCCGCATGACTCCTCGCGGTTGAGTGCGTCGCGGGCCATCAGCTCGCCCAGTTCCAGGAAATCGGCCAGGCGGAGCGCCTTTTCCA
>ERZ791625.174-NODE-174-length-53089-cov-4.037429_pt1 | contig 53089 bp, 43 predicted proteins | sample MGYA00510267_ERZ791625 | MGnify/ENA primary metagenome ERZ791625 (study PRJEB30046, sample SAMN00715229) | human gut metagenome | study: EMG produced TPA metagenomics assembly of the A metagenome-wide association study of gut microbiota in type 2...
AGTTTTCTTTATTCGCCGCAGGCAGGATATGCGCCGCATCAGGGATACCCATAAATACAACGTTGAAGTGTTTTGCGATTACGAAAAGGACGGCAAACCGATGCGCGGCAGGTCACAGGTCACCATCGTGCCGTCCCAGTCGGAGCAGGAAGTGCTGACCCTCCTTAAGGAAGCGAAACATGCGGCGTCTTTTGCGGGCAACCCGTATTATGAACTGCCTGAAAAACAGGCTTGTGAACCCATTGCGGCTGAGGGCAGCCTTGCGGAAGTGTCGGCTGAAGAGGCGGCAAAGCGTTTTGCGGCTGCATTGTTTGCGGCAGATAACGACCCGCGTGCATTCGTGAACTCGGCGGAGATTTTCTCAAAGCAGGTCAAAACCCGTATCCTCGGCGATAACGGAACGGACGTTTGCTATTATAAAAACGATGTTGACGGCGAATTCGTCGTTCAGTGCAAGGAACCCGAGGATGTTGAAGTTTATCATGCATTCGGCTACGACAATCTGAATTGCGATGCGCTGCGCGAAAAGGTCACAACCGCGCTCCGCGAGGTGGCGGACAGGGCAATTGCCCGTGCGGAACTGCCGAGCGGAACTTACAACCTGATTCTCTCGGGCGAAAATGCGGCGGAAGTGCTTTCCTATTACATTGCGCGCAGCAGTGCGGGAATGGTCTATCCCGGGTATTCAACATGGAAGGTCGGGACGGATGTCCAGCCCGAGATGAAAGACGGTGAAAGGCTCAACATGACCCTTCGCGCAAAGGTTCCCTTCAGCAGTGAAGCGATTCCCATGAAGGATCGTCCCGTGATTGCCGACGGCAAGGTTGAAACTTTGCACGGCGGCGCAAGAATGAGCTATTATCTCGGCATTGAGCCCACGGGCGATTATTCCGCATACAGCTGCGAAAACGGCAGTGTTTCGTTTGAAGAAATGAAAAAAGAACCTTATCTTTACGCCGTTACATTCTCGGATTTCCAGATGGACACAATGTCCGGACATTTCGGCGGAGAAATTCGCCTTGCGTACCTTTTCGACGGGGAACGCGTTCGCATCGTGACCGGCGGTTCGGTAAACGGCAGCATCAATGCCTGCAGCGGCGGGATGAAGTTCACAACCGAACGCTACGACAGCAAGAACTACAGCGGACCGTTTGCGGTTATGCTTCCCGGCGTCCGCGTTGCGGGTTCGCTTGCCGAGCAGGAATAAATAACTCGGCTGCGAAAGCACTTTATTAACTGAATAAAGCAGAAAAATGCGGCACTCGCTGTTGTTCGGCGGGTGCCGATATTTTAACGGGAGTACCAATTGTATGAGTATTAACATTGAAAAAAGCAGAAAACTTGCTTTGGTGGTTGACATGTACGGATGTCCGAACCGATGCAGGCATTGCTGGCTCGGCCGATTGCCGAATATTCCGCCGGAAAACGGTGCAGACGAAATGCTTGTGAACAGCTTTCGCCCGTACTTTGAACAAATTGAATATTACAGCTGGCTTCGCGAACCGGATTTTTGCGGGGAATACAGAGCGCGCTGGGAACGCGACAAGGCGTTGAGCGTTAATTGCGAACCGCAAAGGTTTGAGCTTGCAAGTTTTTGGCGGCTCGTCAGAGATGGGGAGTATGCAAAGTTTCTCCGTGAAGTCGGCGTAAAAATCGTTCAGCTCACATTCTTCGGCGGAGAGGAAACGACGGATAGATACATCGGCCGAAAAGGTGCGTATTCGGAATTGCTGAAAGCGACGGAAATTCTGCTGCAAAACGGCATTGCACCGCGTTGGCAGGCGTTTATAAATGCAGAGAACAAGCTTGAAGTTGCGGAACTTCCGAAACTTGCCGAAAAGCTGAAACTTGCCGAACGCTGCCGGCAGATCGGGCAGAGTTTTAAATTCTTTGTTCATGCGGGAAGTTGCGACGGTGAAAATCGCAAGCTCTATCCGATTCGAATTATCAAGAGTGACATCCCGCAATGCCTCGTGCCGTACTATTGGCAGTATGAAGAATTGCGCACCGAAGCGGAATGTGTTGAAAGCTTGCTGAAGTGCAGCAAGAATCCGGATTATTCCAACGGAGATTTCATTGTTCTCAATATTACGAATAATTTTGACATTTGGTACAATTACACACATATGTCTCCTGAATGGAGAATCGGAAACCTGAAAATTGACGGTATCGAGGAAATAATGCGCCGAATTAACGAAGAAGACACTTTTGCACAGCGCGAAGCAAGGAAAATTACGTTTGCGGAGCTTGCGGAACGGTACGGCGATGCAGCCTCGGAACGTGCATTTTCCGTCGGTGACTATGAATCCTATCTGTTTAATAAACACCTCGAACAGAAATATTCGGATTAAGTCGAAATATTCAGCAAGGAACCGAAGAATTTTTGACTTTATTTCCCGGGAAATTGAGCCGATTGGGTTGAAGGAAGCAATTATTTCCCGGGAAATTGATTCCGTTTACGTCGGTTTATGAAATGATGAAGGGCATCTCCGACAGGTTTGGAGATGCCCTTTTGAAATAATTCAATACGAAGTTGAATAATAAATTTACAAACTCTCAAAAATATCGGTTCCGCTGCGCATTAGCCACGAACGCAGTACCGCAGAAAGAATCATGTTCAGTGCAAAAAACAGCATGAGGTAAAGCTCCGCTCCGAGTGCATGTGCACCGAGGAACCAACCGGCCCCGAACAGCAATACGTACAGCCACCCGCCGAAAAGAGCGAACATCACGCTTGAACTCTGTTCTATGGGCGTGATTTCGGTCGTCCAATTCAAATTCGGCTTTTTGAGATCAAGGAACAACCCGAATTCGGCAAGAAGGACAACGAGGGAAAGACATGCAAGGATTACCGCAATCGATGAACCTATCGGCACGGCAAATGCGATGCATGTGCAGATCGCGGCGAAAAGCACCGAAATTCCGGACAGCAGGAGCTGCATTGCAAGCTTTGCACGGAGGATCTGCTGCGTGGTTACGGGCATTGAACGCAGAATCCAAAGCGTTTTTCCTTCCAAAGAGACGGACGGCGCAGTCATATCGTTCATTGTGGACACAAGGCAGACGGCGGCGGCAGCAAGTATCGCAATCGTTCCCGTGTTGCTGTCGAAAAGCTCAAACAGCATTGAACGAAGAGCTGCACCCCTGATAAGAAGCAGAATGCCTGCAATGGGCATGATTATAACGCCAAAACCGCAATTGAGCATATATGCAGGGCTTGCGGTGAATCGGCTAAACTCACGTTTGAGCAAAGCGGAAAAAACGCCGCTTGCCTTTTGTCGTGCATTACGATTATACTTTGCGGTTACGGTATCGGAAGAAGCGGTTGCAAGCTTTAAAAAACTCTTCGACATAACATAAAATGTAAGCAATGCAAGCGCGGCTGTGCCGAACACGGGCAGCGGAGCGGAAACAAGGTTTCCCGCCGACATCCGCCCGAAAAGGTAAACAGGATAAGCAAAGTTTTTGACGCCTGCCCCTATTGCGCCGGCATATTGCGTAAACTGCATTAAAAGGGTCGTGATATTGTTTACAACATAATAATACCCGCCGATAAACACAAGCGATATTATGACCGTGAGGAAGCTTTTCCGTTTCAGCTTGGAGGCGATTTTTGCAACCACCCAACCCAATGCGCAGGACAGAACAAAAACGAAGACGGAGATTGACAGCATCCCGAGAATGCAGCCCAAAAGCGTGCCGACGGAGAAATCAATGCAGAGGTAAACTATCGCTGCCGGAACGAACACAACCGCCGAGAACATCAGTCCCATAAGATAGACGCCCAGCAGCCGAGAAAGCAGAATGCTTCCGACGGGCACGGGAAGGGAGAGCAAAAGGTCGTTGTCGTTTGCTTTGTAGAGCGCGGCATAGGTGTTGAACACACTGCCGAAAACGCCGAACATCAGCCCGATTGTGCCGAACAAAGCAAAATAGAGCCAGTCGAGCCCGGCGGCACGGAGCGGATTTGCAAGCTGATAAGCACAAAATGTGAACATTCCGCCCAGCACGCAGACCATAAGCAGGGCATACAGCACGATGAACGCGGCGGATGCGAACTTTGAACGGCTTTTGCCCTTTTTGGGGTCATAGAAAAAGCTTCGGTTGAGTTCATAGAGCTGCCGTTTAAGAAGAATTTTAAGCATAAGTGCGCCTCCGAAGTTTATTCGGCTTCAAGCTCGAGAAAAACGGATTCAAGACTTTCATCGCCTTTGACCTCGTCCATGGTTCCGGAACGGATGAGCCTGCCGCCTTTGATGATCGCAACCTTATCACAAAGCTTTTCCGCAACTTCAAGCACATGGGTCGAAAAGAAGATTGCGCCGCCGTCATTGCAGACTTCCCGCATCAGTCCTTTCAAAGTATGCGCTGCTTTGGGATCGAGCCCGACAAAAGGCTCGTCCATAATGATAAGCTTCGGAGAGTGAATCCAAGCTGCGATAACGGCAAGTTTTTGTTTCATGCCGTGGGAATAGGATGAAACAGGCTGCGCAAGCGAGGCGGTGAGCTCAAACATGTCCGCATATTTATTGATGCGCTGTACCCGCTCCTCCGCTCCGATGCCGAAAATATCCGCGATGAAGTTGAGATATTTGATGCCTGTCATAAACTCATACATGTCGGGATTGTCCGGAATATAGGCGATGAGTTTTTTGCAGGTCAAGGGGTCCTTCCGAACGGAAGTGCCGTTCACAAGTATTTCGCCTGCATCAAACTGAAGGATTCCGACGCAGCTTTTGAGTGTTGTTGTTTTGCCTGCGCCGTTATGGCCGATAAAGCCGTAAATCTCTCCAGGTGCAATGTGCAGAGAAAGGTCGTCAACCGCCTTTTTGCTGCCGTAAGTTTTTGTTAAGTGTTTGATATTAAGCATATTTTCCTTCCTTATAAAAACATATAAAATGACACATGAAATATTGTGTCGGTTTTTTAGGATAACACAGTTTAAAGATAACCGGTGCTTGATCATTGCGAATATTTTTTTCGCCGGTTCACACCGCATAGTATATTCAGCAGAACAAACAGCGCGATGAGCAGAACCGTTCCCCCGCAAAGGACGGCGAACATTGCCGGAAGGCTTACATCCGTTCCGAAAAAGCTGAGCCTGCAATCGATGGATTTCTTAATTACGTCAATAACTTCGGGAGCAAGACCCGCATCCGCTGCCGCGGAGAACGCACCGCGGAGGGCATGATTGCGAATAAGGCTTGTTCCGTATGTTCCGGGCAGAAACATAAGGATGTGCTGCAAGCCGGAGCTGAATTGTGCGATCGGCATATATGCGCCGCAGATAAAACCGTAACCCGAGCTGACGATCGTGCCGACAGCGGAAACCTGCCCCTGAGTCGTCAGAAAACGGTTCACAATGCTTGAAAGTGCAGTGCCGAAAAGCACAAGCAGAACAATGTCCGCAAACAGCAGCATCACGTCGGCAAAGGAAAGATACCAGCCGACCTTTGCAAGATAGATAAATCCCGCACCTGCCGCAATAAGGCAGACAAGCAGCGTTGAAGCAAAAGTTGCAAGATAATAGCTCAGCGCAAGCGTGGACTTTTTGACGGGGGAAACGGTGAGATCCCGTCTTGCACCCGTGACCTTGTCCAAAACCATGGTCATGTTGCAGCAAAATGATACCGTGATGCAGCTTACCGCAAGCAGGGATGAAACCAACTGCCCGCCGACAATGCCGCCGATGAGCTTTTCCGCAGCGGGGAAACCCTCCGGAAGAGCGGAAATAAAGCTGTCGCGATACACATTTGCAAGAAATGCGGCATAAAGCACCAAAAGGATAACAGGCGTTATCAGCGAGGCAAAGAACATGCCTTTATCCTTGAAAAAAAGTTTGCAATTGCGAATAAAAAGATTGTAACAACCTGTCATGATTCAACACCTCCGGAAAGCTTTTTGCCCGTTGCGGCAAGGAACACATCGTCCATTCCGCCTTTTTTGATTTCGTAATCGATGAACAGTTCGGGATGTTTCAAAATCAGCTGCGTTGCTTCCGCCGTGTTTTTTACGGCAATGCGAATGCCGTCGCGTGTGGATTCAACTCTGTATTCGCCGAGAGCGGCGGCTTTTTCGGGCGTGACGCCGTAAAGCGTTATGAAATCACCTGTGAACCTGTTTTTCAGCTCCAGCGGTGTGCCTTCAGCAGCAATGCTGCCGGAATCCAATATTACAACGTAGTCTGCATCGGCGGCTTCTTCCATATAGTGAGTGGTCAGAAACACCGTAAGCCCGTGTTCGGCACGAAGCTGCATAACAACGCTCCAAAGAAGGAGGCGCGTCTGCGGGTCCAGTCCGGTCGTGGGCTCGTCAAGAATAAGAATTTCGGGTTCGTGTAAAAGCGCACGCGCAATGTCAATTCGCCGCCGCTGCCCGCCGGAGAGCTTGCCGACGGTTCGGTTCAGAAGATCACCGAAATCGAGAAGTTCCGAAAGCTCCGAAAGTCTTTTTTTGAACGCTTTTCCGTTGATGCCGTACAGTGCGGCTCGACTGCGGAGGTTTTCCCGAACGGTCAATGCCTGATCCAGCACGGAATTTTGAAAAACAACGCCGAGTTTTCGGGAAACGTGCTCAAAATCCCGCTCCGCATCCATGCCCAAAATCGTGACGCTGCCGCCGTCTCGTCGGAGCTGCCCCGAGATTATGGAGATGGTTGTGGATTTGCCCGCTCCGTTAACACCGAGAAAGGCAAAAAGTTCACCTCGGCATACACGGAACGAAAGGTCTCGAACGGCCTTTATCTCTCCGAAAGCTTTATTCAGTCCGTCAATGCGGATGATCTCGCGCTCGGTCGAAGCGAAGTGTTCACCGCACAGATTGTCATATTGTGTGTTACTCATTAACATTTCCTCCGTTTTACTTCTTGCCGTGTTTTGAAGATGCAGCGGGAAGCGCATTCAAAAAAGCCGAAAGTGCGGCAAAAATAACGCCCGCAACGGGCCAGATGACCCATGATGTTTTGGGATTGCCGCCCTTGATGCCGAATGTTATAAGCAGATAAACCGCAGTCACAATCAGCCAATAGCAGGAAGATATGCGGCTTACGAATCCACTTTTTTCCTTCTTTACGCGGGTGTAGTCGCCCTCTTCGAGAAGTTTGTCAACGGCAGAATTATATGTTCCCCCGAGCACGAATGCGGCACTGCCGATGCCCGCAATAACAAGCGTAAGACTTACCGCCGCAGCGGGAGCAAAATCCGCATTTTCAAAGCAGACGGAAACAAAAATCGGAATCACCGAAAGTATGCAGAGCATGGTTCCGATGATATTGAGCCTTGAGTAGGTGCGCGCAAATGCAGCTTTGCGTTCGCGCAGCATACCGGCCACGCCGTATTCCGTTTCAAACGGTTCTTTTTCAAGAAATTCATATTCCTTTGCCTTTGCGCCGGCTGAAATAAAAAGCAGGACGCCGATTGCGGCAAGCAGAATCAAGGCACAAAGACCGATGCCGCAGGCAAGGTTTTCGCTGATATTAATAACACGACTGTCGCTCATTGCGGCAAGAAAAATCAAAGCTGCGGGCGAAATAACGCAAAGAAAAGCTGCAAGCGCAATTCGCGGCGCGGAAACGCGGCGAAGCTCAAGATAGGCAGAGGCCTGTTCCATTGTGACGGTGCGAAGCGGAGGCTCGGCACTGTCGTCGGAGGATTGAAAGGAAGGTTCGCATTCCTCGATTTCATCTTTAAGAAGGTAATCGGTTGAAACACCGAAAATGCGGCTCAGCCGAAGAACTTTGTCCATATCGGGTACGGACTGTGCGCCCTCCCATTTTGAAACGGATTGACGCGAAACTCCGATCATTTCCGCAAGGTCCTCCTGTGACCAGCCGGCTTTTTTACGAAGATTGATGATTTTGTCTGCAAGTATCATTGCTGTGACCGTTCCCTTCCGTTTAACCTTTTCCGCCGCCTGTTCGCGGGCGGGTTTACTGCCGTAATGATACGCTTTTTTGCCGTTGCGGGCAATAAAGGGAGGCGGGCAATTTGTCAACCCGTGGCTGCGATATGCGCAACTGAGACGATTTTTGCCGTAGATACGGAAAAATTCCCATCACGGGAAAACCGCACTCCGTGCCGCTCCCGAAACAGGGGGATTCAGAGTGTGAACGGAAAAATATTTGATAACTGCAATTGCGCAATATCAGTTTTCAGTATAGCTTTGTTGAAAGTCGTTGTCAATATGGTTTGAAACAATATATGCGGCAGCCGTAAATTTGCCGTCCGATGCCGCTAAATTTCCATATTTTTTGTTTCCGAAAAAACATGAACACTTTGCCCGGGTTGAATTGTTCGGATTCCGGGCAGAGGAGCATTGCGGTCGAAAACATTTTTTAATTAGAAACAGTTAATCAGCAATTATCACAAAGAAAGCTTGACGGCGAGTATTGATGGGGATATAATGAGCAATTCCGGGATGACGCGTAAAATATTGAAATACTCAGGAAACATACGATTTGTTCTTGCAAACAGCATTGCGGAGGTGCAAATGGAATTAAACAACAGCAAAAATGCTGAGGCCGTCTTTTCACTTTCATTGCTTTCGGGCGGCGCGGCGCAGAAAAATGAAACGGGGCTGCTGCTGAAAAGCAACGAAAAAGCTCAAAAATACGGGCTTGTTCTTTCCCGGAAGCAGGCGGCAGCGATTATCGCAACACGAAATGCTGCATTGCAGCGCACGGGAAGGATGGAATTCGGTGCAGGCATTCTCGGCAGGATTGCCGAAGCATTCTGTGATTCGCCGTGGATTTCGCAGGAGGATTATGAGCAGACCCTGCATGAGGTCACCGGACTGTTTTATGAATTTAAAAATGAAACGATGGACATCGTTTCAGACGATGAACTGATTGATTTCATGAAGGAAGCTTTCAATGGGTTCTGCAAGGGTTCTCTCGAATTGCTTGCGGGACGTGCGCTGCCGATGCTTGCGGAACATGTTCGCAGCGGGGAACCGTTGGAAAGCTTCATTTACCGTGCGGAACAGTATGAACAGAGCTGAAAACGGCGGCGGTGTTTTGCAGCCGAAAAGAAGCTGAGGGATAAACAGCCGACTGAAAGGAGAACGACGGGAGCAATGGAAGAACACGGAGTTAAAATCCATGAAACGGAATCGGTGAAGGCATCCGACGGATTTGCAGCATCGGCGGGCGACAGCTTGGAGAAGCACGGGGCACATGCGCTTGACGGCTTCCGTCCCGATCCGACGGATTATTTTGTGTCACTTGTGCAGGCTGCAAACGCTGCGGGACTGCTTTCGGAAACGGATGTTTCAAGCTTGCAGGTGCAGCTTGCGGATCTGCTTAAAACGTTGGCGGATAAGCGAACAGGGGGCAGAAGCAGTTCATTGCCCGTTGAAGAGGGAAGAAAGCTGCTTCTTTCCGTAACATATATAATCGGTTTGAACCTGAAAAGGTATCCGAGTGCGGAAGAGGCGGCGGAAGCGCTTGTGAACACTGCGCTTGTGCAGCTTTATAATGACGGCATGGCGGAAGCAAACCTTCGTATGAACCGCGCAAGAGGGCTTCAAAAACGCATTTTGCGAAACTTTTTCAAAAACCCCAACAGATTCTGGTTTTCAACGGTTTCGGACGGTATAAACGGGTTCTTTAAACTGTATTCGCCCGTGTTTTCGGCGCGGGAGATTCACATAACTGCGGACTATCCGCCGCTTGCGGGCAGGCCGAAACTTTGCGGAATCGAATTTGTTGAGCGGTATTTGCGTTATATTGACGCTGAAAATGCCTTTTTGCTTTTATTCCCGTCGGATAAATGCGATGGGCTGCTTCGGGAGCTTGCAAAGGATTATGCCGACAGCCCGGTGAACCTGTTTGAACCGATTCTGCTTTGTGCACTTGCGCTTGCACATTTCGGGCGCGAACCGCAGCGGCTGGACCTGTCCGCAAAGGAAGCGGAAACACTTGAAGCGGAACTCGTTTCACTCGACTTGAAGCAAACTGCTGCATTTCTTATCGATGCGCTGGATAAATTGGACGCCGTTTTGAAACTGCCGAAAAGTGTCGGGCTGTATATCGTTCGCTGTATGCCGATTCTTGCAAGAACGGTTCATAACAATGTAAGTATCGGACGAAGCGTCTTCCCGCGGGTATCGGAAGCGTTTCGGATGGGTGAAGTCAATGTTTGGGACGGTGAAAGGCTCAGCGATGCAGAATACAGAGGGCTTCGCGAAAATCTGCTTGCGGCTCAAACCGCAGGCGAAAAGCTCGCGCTTATCACGGAAAACGTGCATTCCGCAGCGGACATAATTGATATTGTGTGCGATGATTTGCTTGACAGTGCTGAAATGAACGCGCTTGTCGAAATGCTTCCGCTGCCGGCATTCGTTTTGCTTTTGAAACGCTTTCCCTCCGTTGAGTTTGAGGAAGGCCGAAACGAAAAACAATTTGCGGAAGCCCTCAAGGCGCGCCGCAGCAGCCTTCCCCCGGAGCAGAGCCGTAAGTTGGAACTGATACTTGAGAATATGACTGTCGGGGAATGATTAACGATTATTTGTGAACCCGGAAGAAGAACATTTAATCACAAAAAGGGCATTGCAAACGCCGAGCGGCTGCAATGCCCTGAATTTATGTTATAATGTTTCCGAAAAAGTCAGGCGGCAGGATGCAGCGTTAACTCTCGGAGTCGTTTGCGAGACTCATTCGGGAAGATGCTCGGATTCATGTCCGGGCAAAATCCGACTGAGCTTCGGGTCAACAAAGACTAATACTCAAAGAAGCCCTTGCCGGTTTTTCTGCCGAGCAGACCTGCGCGAACCATTTTGCGCAGCAGGGTGCAGGCGCGGTATTTGGAATCATGGGTTTCGTTATACATGGTGTCCATGATTGCGAGGCAAACGTCAAGGCCGATAAGGTCGCCCAATGCGAGCGGTCCCATGGGATGATTTGCGCCGAGCTTCATTGCGGTGTCAACGTCTGCGGGGGACGCAACGCCTTCCTGAACGATGGTGACAGCCTCGTTGATCATCGGGATAAGAATGCGGTTAACAACAAAACCGGGAGCTTCGGCCACTTCAACGGGTTCCTTGCCGATTTCGGTGCAGAGAGCTTTGATTGTTTCGAAGGTTTCGTCGGAAGTGTGCATACCGCGAATGATCTCAACAAGCTTCATGACCGTTGCGGGGTTGAAGAAGTGCATTCCGATGAACTTGTCCGCGCGCTTGGTGCAGGCGGCAAGCTCCGTGATGGAAAGGGAGCTTGTGTTGGTTGCAAAAATGGTGTGCTCGGGGCAGATTTCATCGATTGCAGCATAGAGATTATGCTTGATTTCCATATTCTCAACGATTGCTTCAATCACGAGATCTGCGGTTTTGAGGTTCTCATAGTCGGTAACAAAGGTGATGTGTGCAAGAATCGCATCCGCTGCTTCCTGCGTCATCTTGCCGCGATCAACGCGCTTTGCAAGGCTCTTTGTGAGTTTTGCGGAGGATTTGCCGATGCTTGCATCGGTTCTGCCGTATGCGGTAACGTTGTAGCCCGCGGTTGCGAAAACCTGTGCGATGTCAAGGCCCATTGTGCCTGCGCCGATAACGAATACGTTTTTCATAATGCTTAGTTCCTTTCGGTGAAATAGTTGTTTGGTAAACTTCGGGCCGAAGCCCTGATGTTATTTGCCGGTGAATTCGTCTTTTTTTGTTTTGGAAACGAATGCCGTCATTGCCATTTGCTGATCCTGCGTTTCAAAGCAGCTTCCGAAAAGCTCTGCTTCGGCGGCAAGGTCGTTGTCAAGCGAATTCATGTAACGAATGCGCATTGCCTTCTTTGCGGCACGAACGGCAATGGGTGCGTTTGCAGCGATCATTTCGGCAAGCTTCATTGCTTCGTTCATCAGCTCCTCGGGGGGAACAACTCGGCTCACAAGCCCCATTTGAAGAGCTTCCGCCGCGCTGACAGTGCGTGCGGAAAGGATGAGGTCGGCCGCATATGCACGGTTAACCGTGCGGGTCAATCTCTGCGTTCCGCCGAAACCGGGAATGATACCGAGACCGACTTCGGGCTGCCCGAACTTCGCCTTTTCGGAGGCAATGCGAATATCCGCACAGAGCGAAAGCTCGCAGCCGCCGCCGAGTGCATAGCCGTTGACTGCCGCAATGACGGGAACAGCAAGGTTTTCAAGTGCGCAAAATGCTTTGTGACCGTGCATACCGAAAGCGAACGCTTCGGGACGGGAAAGATCCTTCATTTCGGAAATATCCGCGCCCGCAACGAAAGCTTTGCCCGCGCCGGTAACGATAAGGCAGCGAAGCTCCGTATCATGTGCGATTTCGGTCACTTTTTCATAAAGGCAGTCAAGAAGCGCGGAATTCAGCGCATTGAGTGCCTCGGGACGGTTGATGGTGAGAATGCCGATATTGCCGGCTTTTTCATAAAGAAGCATGAAAAAAATTCCTCCTCTGCCTCAGTTTTCCTTTTCAACTGCAATTATACTCCATTTGAAGGCAAAATTAAATGCTTTTTAAATAAATATATAATCAATGTCCGATCAAGCGCAGAATTCAAACAAAACAAAGCCGAACAGCCGCAGCGTTGCTGCAAACCGTCCGGCCCGTTGATGCAGGATAGGAGAGAATTTATCTTACCTGCATTGCAAAGCGCATAACGCTTGTCGCATCGGAAATGCTGATGTTTCCGTCCGCATCGATATCCGCCATGTTGAAATCACAGCTGAGCGAATTCACGCCGATTGCATTGCGGGCGATAAGAACGGCGTCCGCAACGGAAATGTTTCCGTCCCCGTCCGTGTCGCCACCGAAGCAGGCGGTCAGGTGTTCAAAATCGGAAATTCGGCAGAAATTATTGGAGGAGTACAGTTCACCGTCGGCATACCAGCCGAGGAAGCTGCCTGAAAATGTTTCTGCTTGCACACGGAACTCGTTGTTTTCAACGTCGACGAGGCGGGGATTGCCATAAATGACTTCTTGAAGTACTCCGTTGCCGAAAACATCAATTCTTGATGGAGAAATAAAACCGGCAGGCTGAACAACGAACAGGCGTGTATTTGTTCTGTAAAGCTTAATTTTAGTGAGGCTCGAACAACCGGAAAGAAGAATTTCCCGGCAGTTATCGGCACCGACAAAGTCAAACATGCGCAGATGATCGCAATCGGCAAGATTGATTCCGGTAAGTCCGTCCGGAGCGGCAACGAATTCGCCGATACCTGTGCCGGAAAGGTTGAGATAGCCGTAAAGGTCAACAAAGATGGTGGTGGTGCAGCCGTTGGGGTCGTTATAATCGGGGTAATAGAATTTGACGCCTTCAACCACAGAATAATCACCGTAATTGAATATCAAAACGAATCTGTTGATTGCGTCCGATTTTGCTTCTTCACTCTCGTTATATGCCGCCATACCGTAACCGAGACAGTACTGCTGACCGTTGGGTTCGCCTGTTTCCGGATTTATCGTATCCAGAAACTCAACAATGTTCTCGTACTGGTCATCCGGAATCCCGAGGGGATTTGTGCGTGTTTCGGCACGGGCGGACAAGCCGACCGCGGCAAGCAGAACGAGACACATCAAAAGACTGAGGATTCGTTTGATGTTCACAGAGGTTAACATAGATTTTCTCCTTTCAAATTTGGGTTTTTACGGCAGATATCATTTCACGATGACGGCAGATTCAGATTACTGCTGACGGAAGGCAGAACAACTGCCGCAAGACGAAATCTTCAATCCGTACTCTAATTATAAAAAAAAAAAAACAAAAAGCAAGTCAAAAAAACAAAAAAACCAAAATATATTATAATTGACGACAAATTCTTGGGCATTGCCAATACCCCCTGCTTTATGGTAAAATATAAATGAAGAAAGAACCCCGGGCGGAGACCTGCAAAAGGGTGATGCTCCGTCCCTGAAAGGAGAAATTAATGCATTACACTTACAAGACCGGCGGAACATGTTCCACGATGATCGATTTTGACATTATCGACGGAAAACTGCACAATATTGTGTTCACGAACGGCTGCAACGGCAACCTCAAGGCCATCGGTTCGCTGCTTGAGGGAGCCGATCCGAAGTTTGCAATCGAAAGGCTTTCCGGCATTTGCTGCGGATTTAAGAATACATCCTGCGGCGATCAGCTTGCGCGTGCAATACGGCAGGCGGTCGGCGAATAAGCTCTTTTGCAGCAGGGCAGCCGAAGATGCTTATCACAAGCACAAAAAACGAAATTGTAAAATCTGTGCGCCGCCTGCGGGATCGTTCGGCGCGGCGGGAGAGCGGGCAGCACCTTATCGAGGGTGAACGGCTTGTTTTTGATGCGCTGGAGGCGGGCATTGTGCCGGAAACGCTGTTTATTGAGCAGGGACGCACGGATTTTGAAGCACGGGTTTCGGCACTCGGTGCGGAGTTTTTTTCCGTGAGCCGCGCCGTGCTTGAAACGGTGTGCGACACTTCCGCTCCGCAGGGGATTGCGGCGGCGGTAAGAACGCCGGATTTGACTGCTCCCGAAAGCGCGGAGGATTTTCCGCACGGGCTTATTGCTGCGCTGGACGCATTGCAGGACCCCGGCAATCTCGGAACGATAATCCGCACGGCCGATGCAATGGGTGCGGCGGCGGTTCTTCTCGGCACGGGCAGCACCGATGCATTTTCCCCAAAGGCTTTGCGTGCCGCAATGGGCAGCACATATCATCTCAGGATTTTTCAATGCGAACTCTCCGAAACTCTGCCGAAGCTGCGGGAAAGCGGGTTCTCGCTTGTTTGCGGACATTTGGCGGGCGAGGAGCGGCTTCCGATGCTGAACCGTGATTGCGTGATTGTTATCGGGAACGAGGCGAACGGCGTTTCGGACGGCATTGCGCGGCTTTGTTCGCTTTGCCGCCTGCCGATGCTCGGGCGGGCGGAGAGCCTGAACGCATCCGCTGCGGCGTCAATACTGATTTTTGAAACGGCAAAAAAAATCAACGGAATCGAATTCTGATTTTTGTTTTTACTTTACAGATATTTGATATTTAATATTTGAACGAAGCGGAGTCAGTTCAATCAAAACTGTTTTACAAAGCTGACTTAAAACCGAAACGGAGGCTGCGGAATGGGCGCAAAGCTGAACATGGATACCGGTGGAGAAATCATCAACTGTGCCGCAAAGCTCTTTGCAAAGCGCGGGGTTGGAAGCGTCAGCCTGCGCGACATTGCCGACGAACTCGGAATAAGCAAAGGCACACTGCATTATTATTTTAAAACGAAAGAAGATTTAATATGTTCATGCGCAGAGAATTGCGTTGCCGTCATCGGCGACGGGGTTTTTGAGCTTATGAACGGTGCAGCTCGCGGAGGAAGTGCGGAGAGCGTTTGCAAAAAATTTGTTTCCGCTTTTTTTGACGATGCCTCGCTTCCGAAGCTTCTGGTCGGTTTGCTTTGCTGCGAGTGCGGAAGAGCGGGGGAAATCTGCCGCTCCGCAATTGAAGAATGGCGCGTGATGTTTGAAGTTGCCGCACTTCGCCTTTCGCCGCGCAGCGGAGGGCAAACGGAGCTTTCGCAAGCGGCAATTCCAATTATTCTCGGGTTTGCGGCAGCTCAGGCCGAGCCGCAAGCGGCGCAAAAAGCAGCAGCGGAGGCCTTGGCGGCTTTGATTTTGAAAAAATGATTAAGCAATAAAAAGTATACGTCAGAGGATGCGGGGCGGAAGAAGCCTTTGCATCCGTTTTTTTGCGAAAACACGCATAAAACGGATTATTTGAAGCGTTGGCAGAGCCGCCGCAAAAACAATAAACCCGCAGCGGGTCAAGTCGTGCTGCGGGTTTATTGAAGGAGACAGAAGCCTTTGAAGATTTGCAACAGCATAGTTCCGAAAGGGAGAAAAGAAGAACTTGGACTGAAAACTTCAAGGCCATGAAAAAGCAGTCGTGCAGGAACAATCAGCCTCTTGTTCGGCGTTTGCCGCAGAGAACCGTTCCCGCACCGCAAACGATTGAAGCGATGCCGTATGCGATGATTGCACCTGTTCCTGTTGACGGAACGGACGGGGAGGGAACATCTGTCGGAGCAGCGGGTTCGATTGTCGGATCTTCGGGAACATCCGTGGGATTTTCGGGAACATCGGTCGGATCTTCGGGAGCATCGGTCGGGTCTTCGGGAACATCGGTCGGATCTTCGGGAATTTCGGTAGAGTCTTCTGGAACATCTGTGGGATTTTCGGGTGTATCTTCGGGGTATTCCCAGCTTACGCCGTCGAAATACGAACACCATTCGTTAAGACTGGCTTCATCGGCAAAGATATTCACAAGGTGATTCGGCCATTGTTCGTAGGGAGCGTAATCCTGATTGATATAAATCTGAAGATCGCTGAAGGGGTAGCCCGTTGTGTCCGTTGTGTCTATGCTGCTTGTGAAAACATAGCAGCCGTTTTCGGTCGGCATATCGGTGAAATAATGTGGTTCATAAAAGTCGTAGGCGATTTGAACAAAACTGCGTGCGGGGTCCGCGGCGGCGGGCAGGGAGAAGCGGATCGTGACCTCGGATGAATGCGCAAGACAGTATTCGTCGGCAGCATCATAGCCTAAGCTTTCCTCCGGGTCGTGAACGATTATCTGCTCCGCAGGGAAATCGAGCGAAACGGAAACGGGCGCATCCCGCCGCGAATCCGCAACGGCGGCAATGCTGAAGCAGCAAAGAAAGAGCATCAGCACGGAAGCAAAAGCAAGCAGTTTTTTCATAGAACGCCTCCTTGATATGATATACCAAGCATAACAGATTATAGCGCAAATGTCAACAGCTTTTTTTAAAAAAATGGCAAAAAAATGAAATTATTTGAAAAAAGAAAGGCGGAGCGGGCCGATGAGCAATATCGAACCCGTTTCGCCGCGCATGGGCTTTGACACAGCCCCGTTCAAAACGATTTAAACAATTTAAAAAGCAGCTTGCGGCATCAATTCAGAACCGGAAGCAGAAGCTCAATCAGAAGAACGCCTCCGACGGCTGTTGCAACTGCGTAAACTCCCGACAGTAAGAACAGTAAGAAGGCTGATTTTATCCCCACCCGGAGAGCCGCTTCTCGCGCAAACGGAACAACGCAGGCAAAAACGGCTATTTCAAGCGCCTCCGACGCATAAAAAAGGGGACTTCCTTTCAGGTGGAGGCTGTAAGTCAGGTATGCCGTGCCTGCGCTGATATAAAGCAGAAGTGCGGTTGCGGCAAGAAAAAGGAAGATTTTTTTGAGAACGGCTTTCATTGCAAGTTCCTCCGAATCAAAGGTTTGCCGCAGTTAAATATTTCACGACAGTAATTAATTAACGCATAATATAACAAACTTCACAGAAAATGTCAACAGTTTCTTTTCGGTGTCCGCAAATGTCAGTCCGCGCGGAGAAGCTCCGCAAGCGTTTCAAAAACAAAATTCACGCTTGCATTGCGGACAGCCTGCCTTCCCGCCGCACCGAAATGCATGGTTTTTGAAATTTCGAACTTCGGAATGCCGCATTCCGCTTTCCCGCCGAAATAAAAGCCGAAGCAGACGGTTCCGACGGGTTTTTCGGGTGAGCCGCCGGAAGGCCCTGCAATGCCGGAAATGCCGACGCCGATTTCGGCATTTGCCGCCGCCGCTGCGCCTTTTGCCATGGAGAGTGCGACACATTCGCTCACAACCCCGTGTTCCGCAATGGATTCCTCCGCAACGTTCACGAATTTCACCTTTGCTTGGTTTGCATATGTCACGAATGAGGCATCGAGAACATATGAAGCGTTCGGCACGTCCACGATACGTGCGGCGGCAAGCCCGCCCGTGCAGGATTCCGCAAAGGAAATATGCAGGCCGTGCTTTATCAGCGCATTAACGACCCGTTCCGCAATCGCAAAGCACGCAGCGCCTTGTTCATCTGTCAAAACAGATTGAGAGCAGTTGTTAATAATATCGTTCATGATGATTATTTCCTTTCTTTTGGTTTAAGTCCGCATATACACAGCAGTCATATCTATGAGTTTATCAGACGGCGGCGGGAATTGCAATGCCCGAATTCGGTTTGAAAAATGCAATAAAACTGCAACAATGAAAGTTTAAAACAATATGAAAACGCAACAATTTAACACATCTGTTTAAAAATTTTTTCACAAATACTCCCCGTTTTGGGCTTAACAATGTACCGAACATGTGCTATAATATATGCATGTCGGCAGCATCGGACTGCCTGTAAAAAAAGTTCGAAAGGGAAAACCATGGCAAAAAGATTTTTGAGTGCGATACTCGCGCTTTCGCTTGTGCTTGCACTCGGATTGTAAAATTCAAACCGGGTGAGTTCGGAATTTGAATGAACCGAAAGCAAGCAAAAAATAAAAATCCTCCGTTTCGGCTTTTCATCGGAAGGTTGGGGCGGAGGATTAAATTTATATATATTGACACATTGTACCGAATTTGATATACTGAACACAGACAGAGCAGCTCCACTGCCGCCGAAATGTGCAGCGGAATCAGCGGCACGGTCAAAAAAATATTGGAGAAAGAAATGTACGAAAACGACCAAAACTCCGTTAACGGAGAATTAAAACAGCCGAAAAGCTTTGAACAGAATGAAAACGATGAGTTTGCTCCTGCGGGTGAGGACTCAAAAAACGAATTTACTGCCGCAGAATCCGAACCGAACGGTGAGCCTGCGGGCGGTTCGGAATACGAGTGGAATCACTATGATAAAACCGCCGCACAGCCCGAACCGAAGCAGGTCATATACAAAGAAAATGTATTCATGGGTGTTTTGGGCGCGATTCTTTTCGCAATTCCCGGCGGTGCGCTGACATTCGCACTGTCAATTTTCGGTTACGTTGCTGCCATAAGCGGCATTGCAACCGCCGCACTTGCAATGCTCGGATACAGAATCTTTTCCGGCGCAAACAAAAACAAGGGCATGAAATCATCCGTTGCTTCCATTGTGACTTCGGTTATTGCAACGCTCCTGATGCTTCTTCTTGCGGAGTTTGTTGTTTACAGCTTTGTGATGTCAAAGAACTACGGATTAACAATCTTCGAAAGCATGTCCGTAATGCCCGAGCTGCTTCGGGATGCGGAGTTTCGGAAATACTTTATCACCGACGTTCTCGGAGTGTGGCTGTTTGCTGCAATCGGAATGGGCGGATATATCTGGTCTCTTGTGAAAAAGGGCAAAACCGCCTGACATTCGACGGCAGTTGAATGTCTGACATTGGCGGCAGCCGAATGTTTGACAACATCGGCAGTTGAATGTCTGACAACATCGGCAGTTGAATGTCTGACAACATCGGCAGCCGAATAAGAACAAAGCAGCCTCGGCCGTGCTTTTTTGAAAGGCGGCTGAGGCTGCGTTTTCGTTTTACGTCCGAATCAAATCATTTGCGCTTCAACTCTATTGAAACATTTCCGTCGTCATCTATAACAAGGGACATATTTCGGATATGCTTTTCATAGAATTGTTTGCGCTCCGCAGCGGACATTTCCAGCCGCGTGTTTCTCAGCGCGGCATCAAGCATTTCGTTCACATTGAGTTTGATTGAATCGTCGATCCAGCGGTACATTTCCTGAAAGAGCGCGTTGAGTTTGATATCTTCGGCATTCCCGGAATAGAAATCGTCAAGGTAGCAGTAGAATATTCCGGAATCGGCAAGCGCGGCTTTCATATCCGGCCCGCATTTTTCGCGCTCGATCATAACAAGGAACCGTGCATCCGAAAGGGAAGAAATAAGCCCCCAGTAGTCGGAATCGCTTGAAACAATAACGAAGGAATCAACTTGGTTTTGATAATGCTCCTGGCAGGCTCTTGCGGTCAGCTGAATGTCCACAAGGGATTTGTTCTGCTTAACGCGCTCTGTCATTATGTGTTCCACAGGGATTTTGACGGAGTATTCAAGAATCTTCCATGCGTTCACGGTGTGAACATCGTCAAAAAGGATTATTCTTGATATTTTCTGCATGACTTCATAGTCAAGGTTTCGCAGGGCGGCGCACAGCTTGTACGGGTCGGAGTTTTCGCAGTCCACAACGACGACGGTTTTTTGACTGTCGTTTATAAAGTCATAGATGTTATTCTTAACAAAAGCTCCCGCATCCGAAACGCGGCTGTATTCGGTGAACACATCGTGGTGCCATTGATACAGAAGAGTCACGAATTTTTTATCGTTAAAAAGAATGTTCCCTTCATCCATCGGTTTCCAGTTGATATACATCTGATACGGATAGCATTGCAGGTTTGCATAGTAAATACTCGCGGCATCTCTCGTGCCCCCTTCGGCAAATCCGTTTGGCATTATAAACAGCTCTTTGACATACGACCAATTAATCCATATCGGGAAAAGGCTTTTGCAGTTATTGATCCTGTCGGAGACAATACGATTAATTTCAATAATATGATGACAAAGTTTGGTGCTGGATTTTTTGATGAAAGAGATTCCGTCCTCGCTGAGCTGCTGAATGCATTCGGAAGGGATGATTTCCGGCATGGACAAAAGTCCGCGGTAATCCGTTCGCATAATATCGTTGATTTTTTTAAAATTGCGTTCGATGGATGTTCGGATGATACAGAGATTGCGGATGATTCGTGCGTTTTTGTCTTTTGAAAGACGGTTGAAAACATCGAGCTGCGGAGCTTCGTGCTCATTTTCAAAAATGCGCTGAGGGACGCCTATAAGAAATGCGACTTTTGAAACAAGTTCATATGTGCTGTCTTTATAAGCAATTTGTTCGCCGGAATAGTCGGCACTGTTCGAGGTTGCGGGTGTGTTCATGGTTTACTCCTTTCAACGAAACACTTGTATTGAGGGTTATTGATTTCGACAGGCACGATTTGAGATAAAACGATTTTACTGCATACACCCCTTCACCTGCCGGCCGATTATAACTCATAGGATATTATACACGGAAATCCGTTTAATTTCAATCATCAAAAGTCCGAATTAATAAGAAAACGGCTGTCGAATTAACGAAAGGATGCTCTGAATAATCTTTTTTTTGCGGAAAAGGACTCTGTCTGCGGTGCTGCTGTAGAAATTTGTTTGGAACTTTATTCGTAACGGAATTTTTGAAAAAGGACTGCCGCAGGCAAAAAGCCGTTTGCAGCAGCCCGGTCAATCTCGGTTTGTCGGGTAAAAACGCAAAATCAATCCGCAAAGTTTGAAGCGGAGTCAATGCGGTCGGTGTTCAGAATTTCAAGAAGTTCCTCAAAGGGGCAGACAACGCGTTCCGCCGCAGGGTGAAAATAGAACGTGCATGTGCGGTTGTCGAATGCGAATTCATCACCGGTTTCGCTCCAAAGTATTATGCGCTTGTTGCTGCGTGTTGCGAGAGCAACGCCAAGTTCGGTATGTGTGCCTTGCCCGCCGGGAAGAAGGGCAACGACAAGCTCGGCGTCGCGGACGGCGCGCAATTCGTTGAAAGCAACTTCGCTCATGCGCTCTGCGCCTTCGTGACGAATGTCACCGTGGGTTGTCCAGTCGTACGTCTGTTCATGCCCGTTGCGGCGCAGAACCTCGGCGGCTTTACGCGCATGCTCGGCATTTACAAGACCTGTTGCAATATAAAATCTCATAGCCTTTCCTCAAGATTGCAAAAAACCGTTCGCGGTGCGTTTAATATGCACAACGAAAAAACAGCTGCAATCGCTTCGATTTTTAGATTTAAAATTAGTCATTGCTAATTTTGCCCTCTGCCCAATGTTTTCGGCAGAGACCTATATATTTATCGTCGGCACCGAGGACGACCTGTTCACCGACTTTGGTAATTCCGCCTTTACCGTCAAGCCGCGCGTTCATGATCGCTTTCCTTCCGCACCAACAAATTGTTTTTATCTCTTCAATCGTGTCGGCAAGAGCCATGAGAGTGTGACTGCCCTCAAAAAAATTGCCCTGAAAATCAGTTCTCAACCCATAGCATATCACAGGAATATTGTATTTGTCAACTGCCTCAACAAGCAGCATGACCTGCGATCGGGTCAAAAACTGCGCTTCGTCAACGATTATGCAGTCATAAACATGATCATGCACATCGTTCCACGGAATATCATCGAACAAAATGCATTCGTCGGTCAGCCCGCAGCGGGAACGCACGATGCGTGCGCCGTCGCGAATATCAACAGCCGGCTTCACAAGCAGAGCTTTTTGCCCGCGCTCGCCGTAGTTGTATTTGACCATTATTGCCTGAGCTGTTTTTGAAGAGCTCATTGCGCCGTAACGAAAATAGAGTTTAGCCATAGTTCGAAATCCCCCGTGCCGGGAGATTATAACATAATTATGCCGCAATTTCAATCACTGCGGATAAACAGGGACGGATTTATATGCCGAGCGTAACCGATAATTGACGCAGGAAAAGCAAATGCCGAAAAATCGTATCAACCGCTTGACAAACGTGCAGACTATGATTAAAATATAAACTGCGGGGATTTATCAGCGGTTAATTCCGCATTAATCTCTGCCGAATTTCATAGGGCTGTGACGGAAAGAGTACGGACAGCTTCCGCTTTCAGAGACCCGGCGTTCGGTGCAAGTCGGGAGCGGGGTATCCCGAACATGGCTCCCGAGCCCCCCGAGGTCGAACCGAAATATGCACGCATTGCATACAGCCGTGCAGAATTCATTAAGACACGGCGCGTGCGCACGTTACAGCGCGAAATGAGCCGACACGGCATGTTTGCGCATGCAAACGCCTTTTGTCGGGAATTAGGGTGGTACCGCGACAACGCCGCATACCCGAACAGCGTTTCTGCCGTTTTTGCGGCGGAAAGGTTCATCGTGCATGACGGACGCCCCTATATCCCTTGACCGGATATGGGGGCGTTTTTAATTTGTTTTCAAAAAATTCAAAACGCAAATATCCGGAATACTTCCGAAGGAGAGTTTTTATGACGGAAATCATGAAAGAAAAGAAACCTTATTACATCACAACGCCCATTTACTATCCGAGTGCAAAACTGCATATCGGACACACCTATTGCACCGTGAACACGGACGCGCTTGCACGCTATAAGAGAATGCGCGGCTATGATGTTTACTTTTTGACCGGTGCGGACGAACACGGACAAAAGATTGAACGCAAGGCAGCGGAAGCGGGAGTTACACCTCAGCAGTATGTTGACAACATCGTTGCGGGGTTCCACAGCCTTTGGCAGCTTATGGATATTTCCAACGACGGCTTTGTTCGCACGACGGATGATTACCACGTTGCATGCGTTCAAAAGGTCTTTAAAAAGCTCTATGATCAGGGCGATATTTATAAGAGCAGCTACAAGGGCATGTATTGCACGCCCTGCGAGGCGTTCTGGACGGAGACGCAGCTCAAGGAGAGCGGCGGAGTGTGCCCCGATTGCGGCGGCAAGGTTGAAGAGGTTGAGGAGGAAAGCTATTTCCTTAACGTCAGCAAATATGCGCCCCGCCTCATCGAATACATTGAGACTCACCCCGAATTTATTCAACCCGCCTCCCGCGCAAAAGAGATGCTCAACAACTTCCTGCTTCCGGGGCTTGAGGATCTCTGCGTCAGCCGCAGCACCTTTAAATGGGGTGTGCCCGTCAGCTTTGACGACAGGCACGTTATCTATGTCTGGTTCGATGCCGTGCTGAACTATCTTTCAAAGCTCGGTTATTTGAGCGATGATGATTCAATGTTCAAAAAATACTGGCCCTGCGATGTTCACATCGTCGGCAAGGAGATAATCCGTTTCCACACCATTGTGTGGCCCATCATGCTGATGGCTCTCGGCCTTCCTTTGCCCAAACAGGTTTACGGCCACGGCTGGCTTGTTTTGGACGGCACAAAGATGAGCAAATCCCTCGGCAACGTTGTTGACCCCGTCAAGCTTGTCGAACGTTACGGCGTGGATGCAATTCGCTACTTCCTGCTGAGCGAATTCCCGTTCGGAAGCGACGGCAATTTTAACAACGAGGTGCTGATAACGCGCATAAACAGCGACCTTGCAAACGACCTCGGCAATCTGCTTTCACGCACGGTTGCAATGATTGAGAAGTATTTCGGCGGGGTTATCCCTGCGCCCGATGCGCCCGTTGAGGAAGAGGATTCAACCATCGTTCCCGCAGCAGCCGCGCTTGCGGAAAAAATCGATGCCTGCATGAATGCGCTGCACCCCAACGAGGCCTTGGCAGAGATTTTCAGACTTGTTCGTCTTTGTAACAAATATATCGACATTACCGCACCGTGGCTGCTGGCAAAAGATGAAGCAAAGCGTGACAGGCTCGGAACCGTGCTTTATAACCTTGCGGAGTGTCTGCGCATTGTCGCCGTTTGCCTGCGTCCGTTCCTGACCCGCACCGCGCCGAAGATTTTTGAACAGCTCGGCGTTGCGGACGAAACGCTTAAGGAGTTCGATTCCGCAGCGGAATTCGGAAAGCTGCCCGAAGGCACGATCGTTAAAAAGGGAGAGGCGCTCTTCCCGCGAATCGATGTCAAAAAGGAGCTTGAACAGCTTGAGGCACTGCTTCCGAAGCCAAAGCAGGCAGCGGAGGAGAAGGCGGAGGCAAAGCCCGAAGCGAAGAACGCGGACACGGAGGCAAAATCTGAGGTTAAATCCGAGGAAAAGCCCGCCGAACCCGCGCTGCTGCCGGAGATAAGCTATGACGACTTTGCGAAACTTGATCTGCGCCTTGCAAAGGTCATTGCCTGCGAAGAAGTTAAAAAATCCAAAAAACTGCTCAAATGCACGCTGCAAATGGGCGGGGAAGAGCGCATTGTGCTTTCCGGCATCAAAAAATGGTACAGCCCGGAGCAGCTCATCGGCAAAACAGTGGTTGTTGCTGCAAATCTTGCGCCGAAGACCATCTGCGGCATTGAAAGCCACGGCATGATACTTTGCGCAAGCGATGCATCGGATGAGAACCTTTCCGCACTTACAACCATGGGCGATATGGCAAGCGGACTGAAGGTGCGCTGAGGCGGCAAACGGAATCGGGAACACTCCCGGCGGCAAAAAACGCAAACGGGAGTTTCCGACGGTTCGTTTTTCAACCGAAAATAAGGGGGAGATTTTTATGACGGCGATAACATATAAACAGCTGCGGGAGGATGCCTCGATCCGAACCTACATCATTCGTGCGGACGAATCCCTGCTTGCGCTCGGATTCACGGAGCATTCGTTTGCGCATGTCACAATGGTGAGCGAAAATGCGGCGCATATCCTTGAAACACTCGGTTATTCCGAACACGAAGTGGAGCTTGTCCGCATTGCCGGCTATCTGCACGATATCGGTAACCTTATAAACCGCGTTGACCATTCACAAAGCGGTGCACTGCTTGCGTTCCGGCTTTTGGAGGAGCGCGGAATGAGTGCGGAGGATATTTCCCTTATCGTAACGGCAATCGGCAACCATGACGAGGGCACGGGCGTACCCGTAAACGCTGTTGCCGCTGCGCTGATACTTGCGGATAAATGCGATGTTCGCCGAAGCCGTGTGCGCAATCGCAATATCTCGACTTTTGATATTCACGACCGCGTAAATTACTCCGTTACGGAATCAAATATCCGAATCGATGACAGCAAGGCGACTCTTTCGCTGAATCTGACCATCGACACGCAGTATTGCTCCATTATGGATTATTTCGAAATATTCATGACCCGCATGAAGCTCTGTATGCGTGCCGCGAACAGACTCGGGTTGAGCTTTGCGTTGTTTATCAACGGACAAAAGCTGCTTTAAACAGGCACGGCTGCGTCGGTTTTTTGACAGTATAAATGCAATTCGAAAAATTCAATACCTGCAAAAAGCTCTCACCGCACTGTTTGCGGAGGGGGCTTTTAATTAAACAAAAAAGCCGCAAATGCGAATATTTCCGCGCTGCCGCTCATATCAATTCACAAAAGGATAAAGCCGATTCAGCGGCAAAACAGCAATCGGAGGTTATTATGGCAAGCACAGGCATTTATCGGGATATTCAAAAACGTACCGGAGGGGATATTTACATCGGCGTCGTCGGCCCCGTTCGAACGGGCAAATCGACATTTATCAAACGGTTCATGGACCTTATGGTTCTTCCGAAGATTGAAAACGAATATGCCCTGGCCCGAATTGTGGACGAATTGCCGCAAAGCGGTTCGGGCAAAACGGTTATGACAACTCAGCCGAAATTTGTTCCGAATGAGGCGGTCGCGCTCACCATCGGCGAGGACGGCATTGAGCTGCGCCTGCGCATGGTGGATTGCGTGGGCTATATGGTGGAAGGTGCGCTCGGCAGCAGCGAGGGGGAGCAGCCGCGCATGGTAAGAACACCGTGGTTCGATTACGATATTCCGTTTGATGAAGCTGCGGAACTCGGCACGCGGAAGGTCATTACGGAGCATTCAACAATAGGCATCGTCATTTTGACGGACGGCAGCATCACGGGAATTTCCCGCGAAGCATACGCGCCTGCGGAAGAGGCGGTGCTGCGCGAAATGCAGAACACGGGAAAACCCTATATCATCATTTTGAACAGCTCCGACCCAACGGGGCAGGCGGCAGCGGAGCTTTCGGCACAGCTTTCGGAAAAGTACGGTGCGCCTGTAAAGCCGCTGGACGTTCTCGGAATGGAGCTTTCGGATGTTGATTCATTGCTGGAAGGCATTTTGCAGGAATTTCCTCTCGGCAGCATCTGCATTGAAATGCCCAAATGGATGCGTGCTCTCGGAACGGAGCATTGCCTTGTTAAAGCTTTGCTTGAAAGGGCAAAAACGGCAATGCCGAACCTGAACAAAATGCGGGATGCAGCATTGATTCAAAAGGTGTTCGGAGGAATGGAGGATTATAAACCCGTTGAGCAGGTTCGCATCAGCCTTGGCAGCGGCAGTGCGGTGTTCCGGCTTGTTCCGAATGATGATGTGTTCTATCGTGTGCTCAGCGAGGAATGCGGCTGCGAAATTAAAAACGAAAGCGAGCTTATTGCTTCGCTGAAGGATTTTGTTCTGGCAAAAAAGGCATATGACCGCATTGCGGGCGCACTCACGGCGGCGGAGGAAACGGGTTACGGCCTTGTTCCGCCGCAGATAGATGAAATGCAGCTGGATCAGCCTGAGATAGTCCAGCACGGTTCGCGTTTCGGTGTTCGTCTGAAAGCAAAGGCTTCCGGACTGCATATCATTCGCGTTGATATCGAAAGCGAGGTCAACCCGCTTGTCGGCACCGCCGAACAGAGCGAGGAGCTTATCGAATACCTTGTTGACAAGTTCGAAAACAAACCGGATGAGATATGGAGCACGAACATCTTCGGAAAATCGCTCTATGACCTTGTTAAGGACGGCATGGCGGGCAAGGTGTCGCGCTTGCCTGCGGATGTTCAGATGAAGCTGCGCGACGCGATAACAAGAATGGTAAACGAAGGCTGCAACGGGCTGATATGCATCATGCTTTAAAAGCGGGAAAGAAAACAACAAAAAAGGGAACTGTCATCACAGCTCCCTTGTGCTCTGTTCGTATTTAATTGCGGAACGGGTTTCAGTCCGCAAAATAGTCAACAAGCTCATCGAGCTTGACGGAGGTTTCAAAACCGTCTGCCATGCATTTGATTTTTGCTGCTCCTGCCGCAAGCTCGTCATCGCCGAGAATTGCAACATATTCCGCAAAAATCTTGTTTGCGTATTTGAATTGCGCCTTAAAGCTGCGCTCCATGTGGTCGAACTCGGCAAAAACTCCGTTTTCGCGAAGCTTTTGAACAAGGCCGAAAGCGGCAAGGCGGGGCTGTTCGCCCATTGCGGCGAAATAGACCTTCACGGGCTTGGGCTTGGGAATGACGGCGTTTGCGTTTTCCATGACCATCAACAAGCGTTCCATGCCCATGCCGAAACCGACTGCGGGAAGGGATTGCCCTCCGAGTTCTTCAACGAGGTTATTGTATCTGCCTCCGCCGCATACGGTGCCCTGAGAGCCGATGCGGGTGGAGACAATTTCGAATACCGTGCCGGTATAATAGTCCAACCCGCGGACGATATCCGGATCGACAACGTATTTCACGCCGCAGGTGTCGAGACAGCGCTTGAGTCCCTCGAAATGTGCACGGCAATCATCGCAGAGGTAATCAAGCGTGCGCGGTGCGCTGCGGCAGATTTCCTTGCAGCGTTCCTCTTTGCAGTCAAGAATGCGCATGGGGTTGCGCTCAAGCCTGTCCTGACAGGTTTTGCACATGCCGTCGATATGTGATTTCAGATAATCAAAAAGAGCCTTGTTGTATTCCCTGCGGCATTTTCCGCAGCCGATGCTGTTAAGGTGCAGCGTCAACTCGTCAAGCCCCAACCTTCTCAGAAGGGAGAGCGCAAGCATGATGATTTCCGCATCGGCTTCAAAGGAGGACGCACCGAAAAACTCAACGCCGAACTGATGATGTTCGCGAAGCCTTCCCGCCTGCGGCTTTTCATAGCGGAAAACCGGAGCGTTGAGATAATACATCTTTTGGGGAAGAGCCTCGTTGAAGAGCCTGTTTTCAAGGAAGGCGCGAACCATGCCCGCCGTGCCCTCGGGCTTGAGGGTGATGGAGCGGTCGCCCTTATCCTTGAAAGTGTACATTTCCTTTTGAACTATATCCGTCGTGTCGCCGACGCCGCGCATGAAAAGCTCGGTGTGTTCAATTATCGGCGTGCGCAATTCGTTAATGCCGTACAGGCGGCACAGATCGCGCATTTCTTTTTCGATATACTGCCACTTATAGCTTTCGCCGGGCAGAACATCCTTTGTTCCCTTCGGTGCCTGAATCTGCATTGTGTAACCTCTTTATATAAAATAAAATAATACCTTTCGCCGAATGCCGTTATACAGAACGTTTTCTGCTGTACTTTTTCTGCTAAACTTCGGTGATTTCAACCCCGAAAAGCTCAGTCGGAACGTCCTTTTTTGCAACGACGCTTCCGTCCTTGAGCACAAGCTCGACGCCGTGCGGCGCAATGCTTTCGCCCGCCGCGCGGCGGAGTTTTGCCTTCACCTCGGGTGTGTTTGCATAATTATAATTGGAACGCTTTGATTTGTCAAAGCAAATAAAAAGATTTTCGTTTTCGAGCCAATGCGCTGCCGCAAGCTGAATCTGAATGCCGAGCATCATATCCGTTTTCATCAGTGCCGCCATGAATGCGCGGAACAATTCTTCCGCTTCGGGCGTTGCGGCGGGCACTTCGAAACTGTCGGAAACAACGGGCGGCGTCGGAAGCGCCGGTTCGGCTGCTGCTTTTTCATTTTCGGAAGATGCGGAACCCGCTTCTTTATTGTCCGAATTGCCCGAATTGTCCGAACGGCTGCCCGAACTTTGAGCCGAATCAGAGGGCGCTTTTGGCTCGGCGGAAACAAATGCGCCGCTTTTGAGCCTGCGTTCAAGCTCCTCCATACGGTCAACAAGGGCAGTCATATCGGTTTGTTCGTCCGGGTGGCAGACTTTAAGAAGCGTGCTTTCAAGCAAAACCCGCGGCATGGTGACCCAGCGAAGGTTCGGCTGAAGCTGCATCAGAGCATCAAGCGTTCTTTCGAGCCGCGCCTTGCCGGCTGATTCCGCCTGTGCAAGGTAGCGTTCCATCGTGTCCTGCGTGCAGTCAAGAATATCCGCACAGCTTCCGCAAACTTTTGCAAGCAGAAGCGAGCGGAAATGGTTGGAAAGATCCTGAACGAAAACGCCGATGTCGCGCCCGCCGGAGACAACCTGTTCGATGTTTTTCATGACCGCCGCCGTGTCGGAATGCAGCACGGAATCCGCAAAATCAAACAGAAAATCCGCATTCATGCTGCCGAGAACGGACAGAACATCCTGTTGAGTGATAAGTTTTTGTTCCGTGCCGTCCGCATCGCCGCAGAAGCTCAGACACTGGTCGGCAATGCTCAGGCAGTCACGCATTCCGCCGTCCGCCGCACGCGCAATGCACATCAACGCTTCGTCTTCGATTTCAGCCCCTGCGGAATGAAGTACGCGCCGTGTGTTCGCCGCAAGATTATGAACCGAAAGGCGGCGAAAATCAAAACGCTGGCAGCGGGAAAGTATCGTTGCGGGGAGCGCCTGCGGTTCGGTCGTTGCAAGAATGAAAACAACATGTGCGGGCGGCTCTTCGAGAGTTTTCAGAAGAGCGTTGTTTGCACTTTTTGAAAGCATGTGCGCTTCGTCAATGATATAAACCTTTGTTTTAAGGTAAATCGGAGCAAACTCGGCCTTTTCGAGGAGCGCGCGCATTTCGTCAACTTTGGAATTTGAAGCGGCGTCCATTTCGATAATGTCTATGCTTTCCGAAACGTCCTTAAGGCAGGCAGCGCATTTGCCGCAGGGCTCGCCGTCCTTCGGGTCAAGACAGTTGACGGCGCGGGCAAGTATTCGCGCCGTGCTTGTTTTGCCCGTTCCGCGTGAACCGCTGAAAAGATAAGCGTGGGCAATGCGCCCGGTGCGGATCTGGTTGCGCAGAACATCGGTGATATGCTCCTGTCCGACAACTTCGCAGAACCTGCTCGGACGGTACTGCCTGTATAATGCGTGGTAACTCATGCTGCACACCTCAATTGCTCAATTACTCGGTAGGTACGATTGACAAAAAACCAAAAATACACCCAAAACCCCGTTTCCGAATTAATCGGTTTAATTCGCGTTTGTTCAGCTCAATTTTTGAATTTCATCCGCCCAAAGCCTTTGAACGGCGTCACTCGGCATTCGCCAATCCCCGCGCGGGGAAAGGCAGACGGAACCGACTTTCGGCCCGTCGGGCAGACAGTTGCGCTTGAATTGCTGATTGAAGAAACGGCGATAGAAGTTTTTGAGCCATTTCAAAATCGTTTCATTCGAAAACTCACTTTCGCGGAATGCCTGCTTTGCAATGCGGAAAAGCTTTGCAGGCGGGCAGCCCCAACGCAGCACGTAATAGAGGAAGAAATCATGCAGCTCGTACGGCCCGACAAGATCTTCTGTTTTTTGAGCAATATTGCCCCTTTCATCGGCGGGAAGAAGCTCCGGAGATATTGGGGTTTCAAGTATTGCGGTCAGGGTGTCGTGCAGCGCGGGGTTTTCGCAGTGCCGCGCATAATAACGCACAACGTATTTGATGAGCGTTTTGGGAATGCCTGCATTCACGCCGTACATGCTCATATGGTCGCCGTTGTAGGTTGCCCAGCCGAGTGCAAGCTCGGAAAGGTCGCCCGTGCCGACAACAAGGCCGTTCAGCGCATTTGCAAGATCCATCAGCACAAGGGTGCGCATGCGCGCCTGTGCGTTTTCGTAAACAACGTTGTGACAGGTTTCGTCGTGCCCGATGTCGCGAAAATGCGAACGCACCGAATCCGCAATCGGAATCGTGTGAAGCGTTACACCGAGGGAATTGCAAAGAGCAACGGCATTTTGTTTCGTGTGTTCGGTGGTGCCGAAACAGGGCATGGTGACGGCGTGAACAAATTTGCGGTCAATGCCCATAAGGTCGCATGCCTTTGCCGCAGCAAGCAGCGCAAGTGCGGAATCCAGTCCGCCCGAAATGCCGATGACTGCGCTCATTGAATGAGTGTGTTCAAGCCGGCGTTTGAGCCCGAGAGCCTGTATCGTCAGAATATCTTTTGCGCGTGCGTTCAATTCGTTTTCGTCATGCGGAACAAAGGGATTGCGCGGGAAGCGGCGGGTAAGTTCCGTTTCGGGAAGGTCCTCGCGCGGGGCGGGGCCGCATGAACCGAATCCGAGAGAGAAATCAACGAAAAGACCGGAATGGGCAGCATTGCCCGCGCAGAAGCTGTTCACGCGGCGCCTGTCGTAAAGCAGCCGTCCCAAATCAATTTCGGTGATAAGCATATCGTTCGCGTAGTCAAAAGGCGCTTTTTCGGCAAGCAGTGTGCCGTTTTCGTAAACAAAGCAATGCCCCGAAAAGACCATATCGCTTGTTGATTCACCCTCACCCGCGCCGCAATAAAGGTACGCGCAAATGTTTTTTGCGGATTGAACTTCCGTGATGCGCTTGCGGTAGTCCGCCTTGCCGATGATTTCATCTCCGGCGGAACAGTTAACGATTATAAGCGCACCGGCAGCGGCAAGCTTATCCGACGGAGGGGAAGCAACCCAAAGATCCTCGCAGATTTCAATGCCGAAACGGAAATCGGGATAATCCGTGCATGAGAAGATGCAGCCGTCGGGATTGAAAAAAGTCTGCAATGAATCAATATAAGGCGCGGCGGCGCCGAGTTCCGTGCGGGACGGCACGGCAAAATGTCGCAGCTCATAGAATTCGCCGTAATTCGGCATGTGCGTTTTTGGAACGACAGCAAGAATCACTCCGCGGGATATGACAACGGCGCAGTTGTAAAGCTTGTCCGCGCAGCGAATCGGCGCACCTATGACGGCAGCAAGCCGAAGGTTCGCGGTTTCGCGTGCGATGCGGAGAAGCTCGGTTTCAACGCTGTCCAAAAGCAATTCGTGCATGAAAAGGTCGCCGCAGGTGTAGCCCGTCATTGCAAGCTCGGGAAATGCGGCAAGCCGAACCCCGTGTGCCGCGGCGCGGTGCAGCGCGGCAATTATCGCATCGGCGTTGGCTTTCGGGTCTGCAAGCACAACTTTCGGTGAACATGCAGCAACTTTGATGAATCCGTCCTTCATATTTTTTTCTGCCCGCCCGCACCGGTTCGGCATCGGGGAGCGACCTTTCAATTTTTTTAAATTTTATAACTGTTTTTAAACATTTTGCGGTTTTTCGCCCGCGAGAACATCACACGGCAGTTCCCTGCGGGCAGACAGAACTCCGCAAACCGCTGCATCCGTCCCGCAAACGTCGGAAGGTTTTGCGGACCCGAAAAGTCGGCTTGGAGAACAGTTTGTGCAGCTTTGCGGAAAATAAAACTCTTCCACCAAATACATTATAGCACATCGGGGCTGAAATGGTAGCCCCTTTTCGGGAAATGTTCGGTTTTTTTTCGATTTCCGCACACAAAACGCTGACTTGAGGAAATTTGGAAAGGAGAAATAAAAAAATGCATTTTAAAACGAAAGGAAAAGGCTCCAAAAAAGTCCGCCTTCGGGAAGGATCCTTTCCCAAAGGCGGAACAATTTATCTGAAAACCTGCACGCAGCAGGTTGTTTCGATATTGCACCCCGCTTTAATGTGCGGCGGTGCGTTTTGGTTGTTCAAGCATGATCAGCGACTGCATTATTCGGCGGTTTTTGCCGTGCTGCGCTGGCCGAGAGTTACGGAAACATCGATTTGCGAATTGCTGCGCAGAATGGTGAGCGTTACGGTGTCGCCGACTTTGAACTTGCTGACAGCGATGTAAAGTCCGTCGGAGCTTGAGACCGTGTCGCCGTTGACAGCCATGATAACATCATCCTTTTTCAGTCCTGCCTGCTGAGCCGCACTGCCGTCTTCAACGGATACAATGCAGGGATAGGTGTAAGTACTGGTGAAGAATCCGTAACCGGAGAGGGAAACATCCTGAGTGGAGACACCGAGATAGGGACGGCCGACAACAAAGCCGTAATCCATAAGGTTGCCGATAACTTCACGGGCAAGCGTGGAGGGGATTGCAAAGCCAAGGCCTTCAATACCGCTGCCGCTGCTCTTTGCATTCACAATTCCGATGAGAGTGCCGTCCGATTCACGGAACAGTCCGCCGCCGGAGTTGCCCTGGTTGATTGCGGCATCTGTCTGGAGCAGGGTCATGGTCACGTTGTCAATGGTAATGCTCCTGTCAAGGCCGCTGATGGAACCGCGTGTGTATGTGTTGGAAAGCTGGCCGAGTGCGTTGCCGATTGCAAACACGTCTTCACCGACGCTGAGCGTTGAGGAATCGCCGAATTTGGCGTAAGAGAGATTGTAGGCATTGATTTTGATAACCGCAAGGTCGGTCACGCTGTCGGTGCCGACAAGAGTTGCTTCGTAGTCATTGCCGTTGTCAAGGTAGACGAAAATTTTCTGTGCACCCTCAACAACATGGTTGCAGGTCACGATATAGCCGTCCGCCGAAATGATGACTCCGGAGCCCGAACCTGCAAGCACACTCTTGTGCCCGCTCTGCGCCGTGACGTCGATGCTGACAACGGAGGACATGCAGTTTTCAATGGTTTTGTATTCCGAATCGGGTCGGGCCGAACTGCCGGCGTAAGAAATCTTGTCAGAAGGAAGGTCGCCGGTCTTGTCGCCTGATGAACCGACGGTGCCGCTTGAGTCGGAAGGTGCCGATGTTGCTTTGACGGAAGCGTTCTTTTCGGTCTGTGAGGCAGAAAGCGAATTGTTGATAAACTTGGCGCCGGCAACGATACCGACGGTCAAAAGGGCAACTATGAGAAGGCACGCAACGGCTGCGCCGATGGGCATCCTGATTTTTCTTTTCTCTTCCATGATGTTACACTCCTTTAATTAATAATGATAGTTTCTGTGAAAAGAGCTCGGAGTAAACATTGTTCATGCTGCTCCGCGGGTAAAACCCGTTGAACAGTCCGCCGCCGCATTCCTGTCGGAGCACCCTTGCGGGGCTGTTCGCCGGCCCGATTCTTTTCATGCTCCTATTATAACACGCAAATGCGGCAATTTTGGTTGCCTATCGGTGTATATTGCCTGACAGAATATGTACCTATTTTGTCATTCGACGCGAATATGCCGCTGATTGACCGAAAAAAGAATATTGTGACAAAGTGCGCATCTCGATATGTCAAATAAAAAAAGTACTTGAAACTTTGCTTAAAAGGCAATATAATATAAATGCACCAACCAACAAAGGAGCGTACAAAGTACTATGTCAGTCAAACAGCAGATACTGATTTGCGATGATCAGCATATCATTCACGAAACACTCGGCGTCTACCTCAGAAACGAGGGATTCGAGTGCATTTCGGCATTTGACGGCGAACAGGCGATTGAAGAATTCAACCGCAAAAAGCCGAACCTTGTTATTCTTGATCTCATGATGCCCAAAAAAAGCGGAATGGACGTTTGCCGCGAGATTCGCCAGAACAGCAGTGTTCCGATTATAATGCTGACGGCGAAATCCGAGGAGATCGACCGCGTGCTCGGGCTTGAGCTCGGTGCGGACGATTACATTGTAAAGCCCTTCAGCGCGCGTGAAGTTGTTGCAAGGGTCAAGGCCGTTCTGCGCAGGTATTCAATGCAGGAAACGGAACCCGCAAAGATTCTGCATTACGGAAACCTTGAAATCAATATAAATAACTACGACGTAAGGCTGAACGGCGAAAGACTGCCGCTCACCCCGAAAGAAGTCGAGATCCTTCAGCTGCTTGCCTCACATCCCGGAAAGGTTTTTTCGCGCGAAAAGATCCTTTCAATCGTATGGGGCTATGAATACTACGGCGATACGCGCGCCGTTGACACTCAGATTAAGCGCATTCGCCAGAAGCTGCAGTCTGCGGACGATTGCGGATGGGAGATAAAAACCGTTTACGGTGTCGGCTACAGGTTTGAGGCATACGGCGATCCCGATGACAGACAGGACAACGAGGAACGCAAAAAACTGCCCGAAACGCCGAAGGCATACGATTTCGTTGAAGAAAAGCCGACGGAATGAAACGGACAGATTTTGCCCTTTTGAACCGTTTTGCAAAAATGAAAATGAACTTCAGGGCGAACCCGAAAGGCTGAAACGCTGCGGGTTCGCCTGCTGATGTTTTTTCCGAAATGCGTGTGCGGCGGGTTTCAGCACGGCCCCGCAGAAAACGAGAGATATGAAAAGATCAAGCCTGTTCAGAATAATTCTTTATATTGTGTGCGCAATCACGGTGCTGCTCGTGATACTTGTTGCGTGCCTTTTTTCCGTTGTCGGGCATGAAATGTACGCCGGAATGAAAATTGACGAACTGAAGCCGAAAGCGCAGTCAATATCGCAGCGCGTGACAAAGCTGTATGAATCAAACACGGACAAACGCACGCTTGCGAGGATGCTGCATCTCGGCGAATTTTCCGCATCGGATGCAACAATTTACATAATCGAACCTAACGGTGCGGTTGTTACAACGGCAGAACAGGATGAGTACGACCAAAGCGTTGAAACCGTCCGCCGCTGCTTCCAAACGGTCATTCAGGGGGAAGAAATTGCTCTTCCGTCAACCGATATAGGAATTGTTGTCGGCACGCCGGTGTATTCCAATTCGGGTGATATAATCGGTTCCGTGATACTTGTTGTCGGTTCAAAACAGGCTGAAAGCACGCTTGCAAAGCTTGCGGTGGAACTCGGCCTTGCAATGCTCGGCATTGCACTTTTGATGCTTATTCCGATAGTTATCATATTCAGCAAGGTAACAAAGCCCATTCGGCACGTTTCAAACGTTGCGCTGCAAATGGCGGGGGGAGACTTGACCGTTCGCGCCAAGGAAGAGGGAAGCAACGAATCGCGTCACCTTGCGCAATCGTTCAGTATTCTTGCGGAAGCTCTTCAAAACAATATTGACAGCCTTGTTGTTGAGCGCAACAGGCTGCGCACCGTGCTTGACGGCATCGGCGAGGGCATTATTTCCGTGGATAAAACGGGCGTTGTCACGCATTACAACTCCGCTTCCGTGCAGCTTTTGGGCGGGAAGGAAAATCCCCACCCCGCAGCGGCGGCCGGTTATCCGAAAATTGCTGCCGTGGCGATAGAAGCTCTTGATACGGACGAAGTGCGCAGCTGTGATTTCACGATCGGCGAAAGGATGCTCCGCATTGCGGCAACCCCGATTCACGAGGAGAACGGTTCGCTTTTCGGTGCGGTTGTGCTGATAACGGACGTTACCGAAAGCGAGAGACTTGAACAGACGCGAAAGGACTATGTTGCAAACGTCAGCCATGAGCTGCGCACGCCGCTTGCATCCATTCGAAGCCTTGCGGATGCGCTTAACGACGGAATGGTGCAGGATGAAAAAGACAGAAAACGTTACTACGGCTATATCCTGCGCGAATCGATACGCCTTTCAAACCTTATCAACGACCTGCTTGAACTTTCAAGGCTTCAGAGCGGCGGCGTTGCGTTCTCAAAGGGACGGGTTGAACTTTATGAAATTGCATACGATGTTGCGGACAGGATGAACGATGCGGCGGCACAGCGCGGCAAAAGCGTGCGGCTTGAAGCTCCCGAGGGCGAATACTATGCATACACAAATGCCGACCGCATTGAGCAGGTGCTCGTAGCATTGGTTGACAATGCGATAAAACACGGAACGGACGGCTGCACTGTCAGCGTGAACCTTTTCGAAAATGCGGAAAAGAATCGCTATGAGTTTGTTGTCAGCAATCCCGCGGAAGTTGATCCTGCCGACCTTGAACATCTGTTTGAACGATTCTACAAAGCGGATCATGCGCACACGGGTGACGGCACCGGACTCGGCCTTGCGATAGTTTCCGAGGTGCTTAACCTTTTGGGCGAAAAAATCGATATCGAGTACGAGAACGGAATCATTGCGTTCCGTTTCACGGCCGAAAAATGCAGCACGCCGAAAAAACACCGCGCCTTGCAGAAGGCGGAGAATAAAAATGAGGACGGGGAACCGACGGCCTGAGGCCGAGGGTTCGGAACGGAATGAAATGATTATTTCGGATATTTCATCGGAAGAAACAAAAATGCAGACAGAGGGCATTGAATCCTGCGGACTTTTTGCAAACGGCGGAAAATCATGCAGGCTTTGCCCGCTTGAGTGCGGGGTTAACCGTGCGGAACATGCGGGCGTATGCGGTGTGGGCGGATTTGCAGCGGAAAGCCTCGGAAACAGGAACCCGTACGAAACTGCGCTCATTGCAAGAGCGGCGCGGCATTACTGCGAGGAACCGCCGATTTCCGGCGCGGAAGGCAGCGGCGCGATCTTCTTTTCGGGCTGCAATATGGGTTGCGTTTTTTGCCAGAATATGGACATCAGCCAATCTGCAAAGGGCGTTGTGAAGGATGCGGGGGAGCTTGCGGACATAATGCTGCGCCTGCAGGAACTCGGTTCGAACAATATCAATTTGGTTACTCCCGCACCGCATGTGCGCATGATTGCAAAAGCCGTTCCGCTTGCACGAATGCGGGGATTGCGCATTCCGATAGTTTACAACACGAATGCTTACGAAAAGGTTGAAGCTCTGCGCCTTATGGAGGGGCTTGTTGACATCTATCTTCCGGATTTGAAATACGTAAGCTCCGCCGCCGCAAAAAAATACAGCCGAAGAGAGGACTACTTTTCCGCTGCCGCTGCCGCCGTGCGGGAAATGCAGCGTCAGTGCGGGGTTTTGCAGATCGATAAGAACGGAATTGCAAAGCACGGAATGATCGTTCGCCATCTTGTTCTGCCCGGTTCGGTGGATGAAGCGCGCGGAGTGCTGGATTTTATCAGGGAGAATCTTCCTCTCGAAACACATATTTCACTGATGAGCCAGTATACACCGATGTTTGAGCTTCAGCCCCCGCTTAACAGAAGGCTCCTGAAGCGCGAATACAAAAGGGCCGTTGATTATGCACTTTCCCTCGGATTCGAAAACATCTACACGCAAAGCCTTTCATCCGCAAGCGCGGAATTCACTCCGGAGTTTAACGGCTTTTTCGAGTGATATGCGAGCGGAGAGAACGCATTGCGAATATAAAAAGCAAATAGTAACTGTTGTATACTGCCGTGAATGCGCATGACGCACACTCGCGGTTTTTGATTTCTGCGGAATGCAGGCGGCAAAAGGCGCATAAACTGCGGCATGAACGGATTTCAAAAAACAATTGCGGCTGTGCTGCTGGCGGCCGTGCTGCTGTTTATGATCTATCTGCCGAAATGTGCGGGAAAGATGCTTGAACGGGATCAATATCGCGAATGGCTCGAACCGGAGGAGGAGGAATTTTCGGGCGTTATAAACGTTTGGCATGTTGTCGGATTCAAGCCGTATATGGGCAGTGTGGGAGCATGGCTCAAAAAAATTGCGGACAGAGCGGAACGACGACATTTCGGCGTTTATTTTGAGGTTGAATCGATTTCGGAAACGGAAGCGGAAGCGAAGCTTCAAAACGGAGAATTTCCGGACGTGATAAGCTTTCCTGCCGGTTTTTTGAACGGCAGGGAGCTTCGAATCATGAACGGAACAGAGATTTTCGGTATCGACGGCACGGCTGTGGATTTCGGTGACGGATACGGGGCCGGGGAGCTGCCGGCGGGCTTTGACTGCGGCATGGACGGGCGGACGCTGCGTGCACTTCCGTTTGCGGCGGGCTGCAAGCTTGCGCTGTTTTATCCGGAAAGGGTTACTGCGGCGGAAATGACCGAAATACTGAAACCTATTGCGGAGAACGGCGAAAGCAAAGCCGATGCCGATTCTTGTTCAAACGACGGATTCGGAACCGAGGCAGGGAAGTTTGAACGGAGCAGCGTTGATGAATTTAAAAAGGGCAAGGGGGATTTCTGCATCGGTGATGCGCGCGCGGCGGGAGATATGGAAAGACTTGCTGCCGCAAACAAGGCGAAATATTTCGAGGTGCTGCCCTTTTGCAATGAAACGGACGAGGTGCAGTTTGTGGGCATTTCGGCGAAAACGGAGCGCGAAAAAATGGGCTGCATTTCGGAATTTATTGCAGATATGCTTTCCGCTGCGCGGCAGAGCGAGCTTTGCACATTGGGACTTATGCCGATGAACCCTGCGGCGGAGAAAAAGTTTGAACAGTCCTTTTTGACGGAAGCATACGGGCTTTTGAGCGAGAGCATCCTTAACCTCCCGAACGCTTTTACCGGTACGGCGGCGCGGAGAGCCGCTTTTTGACAAACGCCCGCCCGTTTAAGCCGCTTTCAAAAAAAGATGAGGACGAAAAACCTTTACAAACGCCTGTTTTTGCTGTAAAATACAACATGGGGATTTGTGCCGCGGCATTCATTCCGGAACGGGAAGCATTTGAACGCGATCCCCGAAACAGGAGGAGAGGAAACGGGATTTTTAATGGAAAAAAACGATATGCTTGCAAGGGCTCTCGGAAATCTGCCGTTCAGGCGGAATGTTCGGGCGCGGGAATTCACAACTTTCCGCATCGGAGGTCCCGTAACTTTTTTTGCGGAGCCGAAGGATGCGGACGAGCTTTGCGCAATGCTTTCTGCGGCGCGGAGCTGCGATTACCCTGTGTATATTATCGGCAACGGCAGCAATCTTCTCGTTTCAGACAGCGGCGTTGAGGCTCTGTTCATCCGAATCGGTGCGCGCATGGCGGGCGTCGGGTTTGACGGAACAAGGCTGAAATGCGGAGCGGGTGCACTGCTCTGCACGGCTGCAAAGGCGGCCGTCGCCGAGGGCCTTTCGGGGCTTGAATGGGCAGCGGGTATCCCGGGCACGGTCGGCGGTGCGGTTGCAATGAATGCAGGTGCATACGGCGGGGAGATAAAACAGGTGCTGAAAAGCGTCACCGTTGTTGAATGCGGACGCATTGCAAAAAAAATCGTTCATGCGGGCGATCTTGGGTACAGAAGCTCTGTTTACGCCTTTCCTAATGCCGTTGTTGCGGGAGCGGAGTTTGAACTTGCTGTTGATGCCGACGGGGAAGCTCGGCGCAGAATGGAGGAATTCAATATGCGCCGCAAAGAAAAGCAGCCGCTTGAGTATCCTTCCGCAGGAAGCACTTTTAAACGGCCCGAGGGGCATTTCGCAGGTGCGTTGATAGAACAGGCGGGGCTCAAAGGCACAAGAATCGGCGGGGCGGAAGTCAGCCCGAAGCATGCGGGGTTCATCGTCAATTGCGGCGGAGCAACATGCGCGGATGTGCTTAACCTGATTGACCTTGTGCGCGAACGCGTATATAAAGAATTCGGTGTTCTGCTTGAGCCGGAGATCAAAATTATTAAATAAAATTCGAGTACAACAATATAAACAAAAACGGAAACATACATCGGGATAAAATTGAGGAAAACAGAATGTATATTTTAATCGTCACAGGGCTTTCGGGTGCGGGAAAATCTCAAGTTCTCGGCATTCTTGAGGATATGGGCTTTGTATGCGCAGATAATATGCCCTGTCAGCTTGCAAAACAATACATTGAGCTTTGCAGCAGCAGCGAAAACAACATCGAACGCGTCGCGCTTGTTATCGACAGCCGCGAATCGGTGTTCGGCTACAATCCGCTCAACACTTATGATGAACTGCGCCGGCTTGAATGTCCGTACGAAATAATGTTCCTTGAGTGCGAGGACAGCGTGCTTGTGCGCCGATACAGCGAAACGCGCCGCCGCCACCCGATGAATGACGATGTCGGCATAGGCATTCAAACCGAACGCGAAATTCTAATCCCGTTGAAGGAGAAGGCGAATTATATCGTTGACACGACGAACATGCGGCTGAACGAGCTTCGAAAAACGGTTGAGGATATTTTAATGCGGGGAAAGAATATTCCGCTCAGACTGATAATTTCAAGTTTCGGCTTCAAACGCGGAATTCCGAAAAATGCGGATTTTATCTTCGATATGCGCTACACCGCAAACCCGTTCTACATTGAAGAGCTGCGCTGCAAATCCGGCAGGGATGAAGAGGTTCGCCGATTTATTTTTTCCGATGCAAATGTTCGCAGGCAGCTGAATATGATAGAAAACATGCTGGATCTTGTGATTCCGGAGTTTATAAAGCAGGGCAAGCGGCGGCTTATGGTTGCGTTCGGATGCACGGGCGGCAGGCATCGTTCCGTTGCGATGGCGGAAGCACTTCACGACAGAATGAAAGACAAATGCTCCGTTCTGCTTGAGCATCGGGATCTTGTTTCCGAAGCGGATGATATAAGGACGCGGTTTGAACCGAAATAGAACAGTATTGAGATAAATATTGCGGCGGCGAATAAAAAAGCGCAGCGCAAAGGGCGGCACGAACGTGCACAGTTGAAATGAACGAAAAAAAACACAACAGCAAAATCGATGGCAGCGGTTTTAAAACCGAAAATGCAAAAAAAACGGCGGAACAGAGCGAACACGAATGCCCGTCGTTCTCTGCCGGAGTAAAAAAGGAAATTTCGGAGCAGAAAATAAAGCGTGAGGCCGATGCGCACGCGCTTTTAAGCGCATTCACTCTGAGTATCGGTGCGCTGAAGCTGATGCCGGCGATGCGGCGCTGGGGTGTGCACTATGTGCTTGAAAGCGAAGCGGCGCTGAGCCTTGTTTCCAAGCTGGCGGCACAGTATTTCGGGCTTGAAAGCCAATTGAACCGCGTTAAGCACGAGCGATTGAATGCGGAATACTGCGAACTCCTGCTCCACGGGAACGGTATTGATGATTTTTTGACGGCGACCGGGCTTGTGAGCTTTGATGCGGAGGGCGAAAAGAGTTATGAGCCGCATGTTCCGAAGAGTGTTATCGAAACAGAGACGCAGCGGCGCGCATTTATTCGCGGGCTGTTCCTTGCCTGCGGTTCGGTGTCGGAACCAAAAAAAGCATATCACTGTGAGCTTGTGTTCAAAAATGCCGAGCTTGCAATGTTTTCAAAACGGATGATTTCCGATTTCGGAATTCGTATCAAGTGCACCGAACGCAAGGGCAGCATTGTGCTGTACATCAAAGAATCGGAGACACTGTCGGATTTTCTTGCACTTGCCGGGGCATCGGATGCAGTGATGGTGCTTAACGAACAGCGAATCGTGCGCCAACTCAACAACACTGTGAACAGGGGCGTGAACTGCATAAATGCAAACATTGAGAAGGCAACGCGCACGGCAATGAAGCAGGCGGAGGATATTCGCCTTGTTCTGAGCGTTGTCGGCGCGGAGAATCTTCCGCCGCCGCTTCGCATTGTCGCGGAAGCGAGGCTCAACAATTTTGAAATGCCGCTGTCCGAACTTGCGGAGGAAATAGGCATCGGAAGATCCGCCGCAAATTATCGCCTCAGAAAACTGTGCGAAATGGCGGAAGACATACGGACGGAAATGCCGGACTGATTCAGTGGGGGCGGTTTCCGCGTTTTCCGCAAACAGTGCGGCATGGGGAAAAGGTTCATCGGCACAAAGGAGGAAAAAATGGGTTTTACGCATCTTCATGTTCACACCGAATACAGCCTGCTGGACGGCGCGGCGCGGATACGCGAGCTTGTTTCGCGTGCAAAGGAATTGGGCATGGATTCGCTTGCGATAACGGATCACGGCAATATGTACGGCGCGATAGCGTTTTATAAAGAGTGCATGAAACAGGGGATAAAGCCCATTATCGGCATGGAAACCTATGTTGCGCCGAATTCAATTTACGAAAAACAGGGCACGAGAGAAAACGGCCACCTTGTGCTTTTATGCAAAAACGAAACGGGGTACAAAAACCTTATCAAACTGTCCTCAATTGCGTTTGTGGACGGTTTTTATTATCGGCCGCGCATTGACTATAATTTGCTGGAAAAGCATTGTGAGGGGCTTGTATGCCTTTCGGCATGTCTTGCGGGCGATATTCCGCAGCTTCTGCTGATGAACAGATACGATGAAGCGCGCCGCCTTGCAAAACGCCTTCAGGGTATGTTCGGCGATGATTTTTACATTGAGCTGCAAAATCACGGAATCCCGGAGCAGCTTATAGTTCTTCCGCGTTTGGATGCGCTTGCAAAGGAACTCGGCATAAAGACTGTTGCAACAAACGATATTCACTATGTCCAAAAGGAGGATGCGGAGGCGCAGGATGTTCTGCTCTGCATTCAAACGGGGCATTTTGTGGACGAAACCAACCGAATGCGGATGCAGGCGGATGAATTCTATCTCAAATCGGAAGAAGAGATGCTTCGCCGCATGAGCGGCTATGAGGAGGCGGTTCGAAACACTGCCGAGGCGGCACAAAAATGCAGCCTGACGATCGAATTCGGCAAGCGGCACCTGCCCGGTTTCACCGCGCCGGACGGCATGACGAACGAACAGTATCTGCGCCGGCTTTGCACCGACGGACTGCGCCGCCGCTACGGTGAGCCGACAAAGGAACATCTCGAAAGGCTTGAATACGAACTGAACGTTATAATCTCGATGGGGTTTGTGGATTATTACCTTATCGTGTGGGACTTTATTCACTTTGCAAAAACGCACGGCATACCCGTGGGACCCGGACGCGGCAGCGGCGCGGCAAGCATTGCAGCATATGCAATGGGCATCACGGACATAGACCCGATTCGCTACAACCTGATTTTTGAACGTTTCCTGAACCCCGAACGCGTCAGTATGCCGGATTTTGACGTGGACTTTTGTTACGAACGGCGTCAGGAAGTCATTGAATACGTAAAGAACAAATACGGCAGCGATCATGTTGCGCAGATAGTGACTTTCGGCACGATGGCGGCACGCGGTGCCGTTCGCGACGTCGGCAGGGTGCTTCGCATTCCCTACCAGGATGTGGACAGAATTGCAAAACTCATCCCGCAGGAAAAGGATATCACCCTTTCACGCGCAGCGGAGCTTGTTCCGGAGCTTAAGAACCTTTGCGAAACAGATGACAGCGTGAAGCGGCTCATGATGCTTGCAATGAAGGTTGAGGGACTTCCCAGAAACACTTCAACTCATGCGGCGGGGGTTGTTATTTCATCCCTTCCGACGATGGAGCTTGTTCCGCTTCAGCGCAATGATGAGGCTGTCACGACGCAGTTCACTATGACGGAGCTTGAAGAGCTCGGAATGCTGAAGATGGATTTTCTCGGGCTTCGGACGCTGACCGTGATTCGTTATTGCTGCGAATACATAAAGCGGTCCGGGGGAACGCCTCCGGACTTTGACAACTGCAATTACGACGATAAATGTGTATATGACCTTATAAGTTCGGGCGACACCGTCGGAGTTTTTCAGCTTGAGTCGGGCGGGATGACGCATTTCATGATGCAGATGAAGCCCACAAGCCTTGAGGACATTATCGCCGGCATTTCGCTCTATCGCCCGGGTCCTATGGATCAGATTCCGCGCTACATTGAGTGCAAACAGAATCCCGGAGCGGTGAAATACGAAACGGAGCTTTTACGGCCGATTTTGAACGCAACCTACGGCTGCATGGTCTATCAGGAGCAGGTAATGCAGATTGTACGCGACCTTGCGGGGTATTCGCTCGGCAGGAGTGACCTTATCCGCCGCGCAATGAGCAAGAAAAAGCACGATGTTATGGCGCAGGAGCGCAAAAACTTTATCTACGGCGTTGAGGAAGACGGCGTTGTGAAAATTGACGGTGCACTGCGGCGCGGCGTTTCGAAGGAAGCGGCGGAGAAGATTTTTGATGAAATGATGGATTTTGCATCATATGCATTCAACAAGGCTCATGCGGCGTGCTATGCGGTGGTTGCTTATCGAACCGCGTTGCTCAAATGCCTGTACCCTGCGGAATTCATGACTGCACTTATCAACAGCTATCTTACTGCGGCGGACAGGGTATCGTTCTATATTTATTATTGCCGCAAGCACGGAATAAAGATTCTTCCGCCGGATATAAACCGCAGCGAGGCACGTTTTTCGGTTGAAAACGGTGCTGTAAGGTTCGGCCTTGCCGCGATACGCAACGTCGGAGAGGGAGCGATGAACGATGTGCTGGAGGAGCGGAGCCGCGGCGGAGCGTTTTTGGATTTTTCGAATTTCCTCCGAAGAACTTCCGACGGGCTGAACAAACGCCTGCTGGAAGGGCTTATAAAGGCGGGCTGTTTCGATTGTTTCGGCGTTTCGAGAAAATATCTGACGGCTCATTTTGAACAGGAGTTCACTGCGGCCGCCGCCGAAAGAAAAAGACTTGAAACGGGACAGCTTTCGCTTTTTGATTTCGGCGGGGATGACGGCGGAAGCATGATGAACACGGTTTCCGAAGCGGATAAGGCCGATATGAAAACGGAGTTTGAGCTTGATATTCTGCTCCGTGCCGAAAAGGAGGTTCTCGGCGTATATGTCAGCGGGCATCCGCTCATGGAATATGAGGCTGCGCTTTCTGCATTAACGCCCTGCATCGAGCTTGCGGAGGCGGACGGTTCGGGTGCAATACATGATAACCAAACCGTGACGGCGGGAGGAATCATCGGTTCCCTGAGAACCCGTGCGGTCAAATCCGGCGCAGGGTTGATGGCGTATGCGGTGCTGGAGGATATGAGCGGAAGCATTGAGATTGCGGCGTTCCCGAGCATTTACCAAAAGTATGCTTCCCTTATTGCAAACGATAAATGCGTTGCGGTCCGCGGCAGGTTCTCCATGCGGGAGGACAGGGACAATTCAATATTGATTGACGAAATTGTTCCGCTGCAAAAGGGTTCAAAAAACGCGGGGGAAAAGCGGCTTGCGCTGAATTTTCTTTCCGACGCGCTGCATCTTCGGAATGCGGCTGTTGAACTGCTGCACAGATTTCCCGGAAACACGGAGGTTTTGTTTCGCGATGCGGCAACGGGAAAGGTTTTGCTTGCGCCGCGCCACTGCTGCGTGAACTGTGCGGAGGAGCTGCTGTTTGAACTGAAGCGTATGCTTGGGGAAGAAAATGTAAAAATTGTCCGCAAAAAATAATATTGAGATTAAGGCGAAATAAGCAATTAAGGGGCAAAAGATGAAACGAATCGGAGTTTTAACAAGCGGAGGCGACACTCCGGGCATGAATGCGGCGATACGTGCCGTTTTCAAAACCGGAGTGGATATCGATTTGCAGGTAATGGGCATTTACCACGGCTACAAAGGCCTTATTGAAGGCAGAGTCGGGTACCTTGCCCATGCCGACGTTGAAAGCAAAATGCACAAGGGAGGAACGATACTTCGCACGGCGCGGAGCGAGGAGTTTAAAACGGAGGGCGGAATCGAAAAGGCAATTTCCGTTCTGCGCGCATACGAAATTGAAGGGCTTATCGTCATCGGCGGCGACGGCAGCTTTAAAGGTGCGGATGCTCTCAGCAAGCGCGGCATTCCCGTCATCGGCATTCCGGGAACGATCGATAACGATATGGGGTATACGGATTTTACCATTGGGTTCGATACAGCCGTGAACAATGTTATGAACGAGATTTATAAAATTCGCGACACGATGCGTGCGCATGACAGGGTCGGCGTTATCGAGGTCATGGGAAGAAGATGCGGAGATATTGCACTTTGGGCGGGTGTTGCAGGCGCGGCAGACATAATTCTCGTTCCGGAACGTCCTCTTTCATGGGCGGATGCGGCGAACCGGCTTGCTGCAAACAAACTCCGCGGACAGCTCACAAGCATTGTTATGATCGCCGAAGGCGCGGGCAAAGCGGAGGATTTCTGCGAATACGTTCGAAAATACACCGATGTTGAGATAAAGGCGACGGTGCTTGGCTATATCCAGCGCGGCGGCAACCCGTCCGCGTTCGACAGAGTGCTTGCCGCTAAAATGGGGCAGCGTGCGGTTGAACTGCTTGCGGACGAGGCGAATATGCGCGGAACGGACCGTGCGGGAAGCAGAGCGGCGGAAAATAACGATTTGCGAGAGAACTTCGGATACGCCGTGGGCATAAGGGAAAACCGCATTATCAGCGTTCCGCTTGCGGAAGCAGTTTCAACGCGGGATTGCTTTGATGATAAACTTTATGACCTGAATTCGGTTATGGCAAAATTCTGAGTGCGGCTCAGTGAACGGAAAAGGAAGCAAACGGAAAAATTCATGGATTTAAACAGAAAACGAATGAATGCCGGCATAACCGCCGAGGATAACCGTTCGGAGCTGTCGGCAGGTTCGACGGTGACGCTTGAAATCACGGCGTACGGTTCGGAGGGACAGGGGATTGCAAGGCATAACGGCATGGCTGTATTCGTGCCGGGCGCAATTTGCGGAGAAACCGTTGAAGCGGAAATAAAAAAAGCCGCACCCTCGTTTGCGGAAGCGAAACTTCAAAAAATCCTTCGGCCGTCGGCAGAAAGGGTAATTCCGCCCTGCCCGCATTATGCCGAATGCGGGGGCTGTGATATTCTTCACATGAGCTATGCGGAGCAGCTCCGCATGAAGCGCGAAACCGTGCGCAGCGCAATGGAGCGTATAGGAGGCTTTCGCGGGATTGAAATTCTTCCGTGCATCGGCGCGGACAAGCCCGAACATTACAGAAACAAGGCCGTTTTTCAGTTTGCAAATGCCGAAAAGACAAATAAGAAAAAACTTCGGCAGGTTCTTTCGGGCTATTACGAACAAAAAAGCCATAAACTCGTGCCCGTTGAAACATGCATGATTCAGAACGAAGAGGCAATGACGGCGAAAAGAATCGTTGCCGAATGGGCGAATTTGTTCGACATCCGCGCCTTCGATGAAAAACAAAAAAGCGGGACTTTGAGGCAGCTTATGGTGCGCAGAACCGAGGGCGGAACGATGGCTGCGATAGTAACAACAGGCGCGCTTCCGCATTCGGACGAGCTTGTTTCAATGCTGAGACGCGGTCTGCCGTCGCTTGCATCCTGTATCCACGGAATCAACCGCAACCCGCGTGATCCGGGTATCGGCAGCAAAACCGAACTGCTGTTCGGCAGCGCAGAACTTGCCGAAACGGTTTGCGGATTGAAATTTAACGTCGGTGCGCACAGCTTTTTGCAGGTGAACCCCGAACAGACGCAAAAGCTGTACCTTGCCGCCGCAAATGCATTGAACCTGACTGCAAACGATGATATTGCGGATGTTTTTTGCGGAATAGGCACGATTTCCTTGCTTTTGGCTCAACGCGCCCGCTCCGTTCTGGGCATTGAAGCGGTTCCGCCCGCCGTTAAGGATGCCCGTAGGAATGCAAAACTCAACAACATCAAAAACGCGGAATTCATCTGTGAAAATGCCGAAACAGCCCTGCCCCGCCTCGTTGCGGAAGGCAAACGTTTCTCGGCAATTTTGCTCGATCCGCCGCGCCGCGGAGCGGAAAAGCCCGCTCTTGATGCAATTGTAAACAGCGGAGCCGAACGCATCGCATATGTCTCCTGCAACCCCGCAACGCTTGCCCGCGACTGCAAAATACTCGCCGCCGCAGGCTATTCCCCGATGTCGGTTCAGCCCGTGGATATGTTTCCGATGACACATCACATCGAGACGGTAGTATTGATGTCACGGACCACGAAGTAAAGTGTGAAAGAATGGCTTAAAATAAGGCTTTTTGTGGATTTGACCGTCAGCGCCGGACAACGGAAATGACCGCAAAAATCGCTCCGTGGAAACATATCAAAGGGAATGTGCAGAGGGTTGAGTTGCCGGTTTGGATGTCAGAGGGTTGAGACTTCGGTTTGGATGTTTTTGAGGCAGGGTTGACACTGTGGTTTGGATGTAAGGCTCCCACACTGCCATCACAGGCGGCGGGGATAATACCAAAATAAACTCACAAAGGGTATTGACGGCGAATAGTATACAGTATATAATATAAACAGTAGTTAAGGAAAGGAGAAAAATCGTGAAATTTCCATTAGATGAATCCCTTCCCGGATATGTGAATGATTCCATAGCTATTCTGGAAAAAATACTGACAAGCGATAATTTCAGCGTCTTTGAAAGGATCACCAGAATATCCAGAGGTGAGATTTTTGTACTAAAGATTCTATTGTTTAAGGGTGGTACATCAACGCCTACCGAGATTAGCGAGGCGATGAAGAGTACAAAGGGACGCATATCAGCCATATTGAATTCGCTGGAAAAAAAGGGCTTCATTGACCGGGAAATTGATAAAGACAATCGCAGAAACATTATCGTGACGCTTTCGGATTCCGGCAGGGATTATGTAACAAATGAACTTCAGGAATGCTATAAAATCGTTTCCCATGTGTTTGAAGAACTGGGAGAGAAAGATTCAAAAAAGTTTGTTGAACTGACGGAGCGGGTGTTTCATCTGATGAACGAATAAAAAATCCATTGCAGGCTGAAAAAAGCCTGCAAAATAAGAGCTTACTGTTTACAGGGTAAATAATAAACAGCAAATACAAAGGAGGAAACTCATATGAGCAACTTTTCAAAGGACAACAGACCGGGCGGAACCTACGTGATGGGCGGTAAAGAAGTATCCCGTGTAGGATACGGCACTATGCAGCTGCCGAAACTGAAGGATGAAGCTAAGGCAAGGGCGGTGATCCGCAGGGCATACGAGCTTGGCGTGAATCATTTTGACACGGCTGATTTTTATGAGGACGGGTTCACAAACAGATGTCTGGCGGATGAAATCGGCAAGGAGCCGGATGCGGTAATCGTGACTAAGATCGGCGCAAAGCCCGGCAATGGCATTATGCCGATGATACCCGCACAGAGGCCGGAGGAACTTAGGCAGCACATAGAGGATAATCTCAGGAGCCTTAAGACGGATCATCTGGGAATCGTCAATTTCCGCAGGATCGCACCGGGAACGTTTCCCTTAAAGCCGAGCCAGAAGGTGAATTTTGACGACCAGATGGCGGAGCTCATTAAAATGCGTGACGAAGGGAAGATAGAGGCGATCGGGCTTTCTACGGTAAGCCTGAAAGAACTTGAGAGCGCACTGCCTGCCGGTATCGTCTGTGTTCAGAATCAGTACAATATTACATCGCGCAGCCAGGAAAGCATACTGGACTTGTGCAGAAAAGAAGGAATTGCATGGGTGCCGTACTTCCCTCTTGGCGGTGGTATGCCCGGTTCTGCGAAGGTGACAGAAGATGAAACGGTACAGGCTGTTGCAAAAGAGATGGGGCTGTCACCGGTCCAAGTGGGACTGGCATGGATTCTGCAGCACGCTGAAAATGCGCTCATCATTCCGGGAACTACATCGATTGGTCACCTGGAGCAGAATGTTGCGGTAGGCGATATCCGATTTGACGAAGAAACGATGCGGCGTCTCGACAGCGTTCCTCAGGCAAAGGGGGTCGGAGCTGTTATCAACCGCTTCATGACAAGAAGGTGAGGGACAGTTATGACATTGAAAGAGGCAATGAAAGCACGCCATATGGTGCGCAAATATACAGATAAAGAGATTCCGGCTGATATCGTGGCGAAATTAAATGAGCGGGTAAAGCAGAACAATGAGCAGTATGGTCTTTCCATTAAGCTTATGATCAATGACGGCAGCGCTGTACCGGGTGTGATCAAGCTGATCCTTGCCAAAGGTGTGAACAATTTCTTCATTATGGCGGGCCCCAAAGGAGCGGATGAGCGCCTTGGATACTGCGGTGCGGATCTGATGCTTTATGCCCAAACACTTGGGCTGAATACCTGGTGGGTCGGCGGCACCTATAACCGCAAGGGTGCGGCTGAAAAATCAGAAGGAGCAACTCCAGTCGGAATCATTGCTGTAGGATACGGACAGACGCAGGGTGTACCACATAAAACGAAAACGGCTGACGCAGTCAGTTCCTATGTCGGTGATGTTCCCGATTGGTTCAAAGAAGGCGTTGATGCCGCGCTGCTTGCTCCGACGGCACTGGCAAAGCAGGCATTCACCATTAAAGGCGAGGGCAATACCGTGCATATCGATTGCGACAACGGAATTTTCAGCGGTGTGGATACTGGGCTTGTGAAATATCATTTTGAACTGGGAGCAGGCAAAGAAAATTTCAAGTGGGTGTGATTTATGGATGAACAGATCAGACAATTACAGCAGATGATCGATGAGAGCCGTTTCACTTTGGTCATTACCGGAGCGGGTATTTCCGTTGCCTCCGGTATTCCAAGCATGCACGGCTTGAATCTGGCGGAGACACTACAATTCGCATCCACAACCGTGCTTAAAGCAACGCCGGAGCACTACTACAGGGTTGCCCGGCATTCCTTTCTGGATGCCATATTCGGCAATGGTCCCAGCCTGTCGCATAGGAAGCTGGTGGAGCTGGAGGAAAAAGGTAAGGTGCAGGGGATCATCACGACCAATCTGGATAACCTGCACAGCCTTGCCGGTTCAAAAAACGTGGCGGAGATACAGGGCAGCTTCGCAGTTAACGCCTGTTTGAAATGCGGGAAGCGGAACTACGATGTGAATATATGGAATCAGGGGAAAGCCCCGAGATGCGAATGCGGAGGTCTCTACGCCTGCTGGCCGGTCTATGCTCATGTCGGTCTTTATAATGACGATGTCCCCAAAGCGCAGGAATGGGCACGAAAGGCCGAACTGGTCATTGTGGTTGGTGCGATCGGCAACTATGGCGGCGTGTACTGGAACCAGATCGGTTCTTCCGCCAAGATCGTACAGATCAATCCCAGCCATACACAGTTCGATTCCTGTTCCATCCTGAACATCCGGAAAAAATGCGATGAAGTGTTCGCGGAACTGGAGTAAGCCATGATTCGTTTTATCAAAGGAGACATCACGAAAATCACGGATGTTGATGCAATCGTGAATGCTGCGAATAGAACACTTTTGGGTGGAGGAGGCGTCGATGGAGCAATCCACCGTGCTGCCGGTAAAGGACTGAGGGCAGAGTGCTTTAAGCTGCATGGATGTAAAACGGGTAACGCAAAAATCACAAGGGGTTACAATCTTCCCTGTAAATATGTGATTCATACGGTTGGGCCGATCTGGCATGGAGGCGGTAAGGGAGAGCCGGAAATGCTTTCAGCCTGTTATCGGAATTCACTGCATCTGGCTCAGGAGAACGGTATCCGCAGAATAGCCTTTCCTTCCATCTCAACAGGCGTGTTTCATTATCCTGTAGACCGGGCAGCAGAAACAGCTATTATTGCTGTGCGGAAGTATCTGGAAGAAAACCCAGGATCATTCGATCTTATCGAATGGGTGCTGTTTGACGACCTCACTTATGCTGCTTATGATAATACAGTAAAAAATAAAGGAATCCCGCTGACAGAGTGATTTGTAGCGACATAGACATATGGATCGGGACATAATAATCCTAGCTCAAAGGTACAGGAATTGCGCACTGCCATCAAAGGTGGCAGGAGCGGCACAATGATAAAAATACCTCTGAACCATAACGGCTCGGAGGTGTTTCTGCATCTATGGGATTATCCCTCAATATCAATCGTGATCCCGGACTTGAAGTCTACGGTAAAGTGATCCTCGAAGACGGTAATCTTCTCGATCAGACGGCTGACCAGTGTCTCATCAAACTCCGTGATTGAGACAGGCTGTTTCTTGACAAAATCTTGCAGTTCACGGATCTGCTTCATCTGCTCGTCCTTGATGACGCTGTTCACCTCTGCCTGCCTGCGCTGGTCCCGTAGTCGGAGAATCTCATCCGCGATGGCGTCGTAGTCGTCTTTCTGATTGACCTTCTTCAGAAGCTCCTTTTGCAGCTTGTTCAGACGTTCGTCTATGACCTCCGGTGAGAGGGCATCTCCCTGAAGGACCACCGTGGCGATGTTTGCCCGCAGCGTTTGTAGGAAATCGTCCTTTTGGCATAATACCCGGTTGATTGCATCGATCACTACCTGTTCCAGAAGTGTTTCGTTGACTGTCCGGCTGTGGCAGGGGTG
>ERZ791625.194-NODE-194-length-50921-cov-4.589529_pt1 | contig 50921 bp, 54 predicted proteins | sample MGYA00510267_ERZ791625 | MGnify/ENA primary metagenome ERZ791625 (study PRJEB30046, sample SAMN00715229) | human gut metagenome | study: EMG produced TPA metagenomics assembly of the A metagenome-wide association study of gut microbiota in type 2...
AATCTCTTTACCCTTATAATAAATATCAATTTGATTATTTACTAACATTTTCTTTATTTTATTTATAACTATTGGTAACTCTTCTTTAAGATACTTTTTCCTTAAAAAGTAATATGGAAAAGTTTGCAGTGCCTCAAATATAAGATCCTCTCTAAATGATACAAAAATAACTATAATATCATCATTGAATTGTTTGATTTTTCTTGCTATCTCTAGTCCATTATTAGGCATATCTATATCTAAAAAATAAATATCATAATCATATTCATCATCAAAACTTGTGCTACCATTTATTAAGACATGATCAAATTCACCTGTTAAGTTATTTTTTAAACTGTCTATAAATTGAATATCATCATCTATTATTTTAATTTTCATATATATCACCCAAACTTCTTTATAATTTTAAAACATATTTTATAGATTCATAATCCGCTATTTTTTCTTTTAATATATCCATTTGTTCTCCTTTCTGGAAAGGGCTGTCTTGCACAGCCCTTTATTTCTTTCTTTTGTGGTTAATCTGTTATGTAATTACAGTCCCGAACAATTGGGATTTTACCTTTACGAATTTCATCAAAGGCTGCTCGATACCCACTTTTTTCGGGTTCTGTAAAATTCACTTCCCATTCTTTAATCACCTCTTCTAATGCGAGTTTTTTCGGGTTTAAAATCACAAGACCATGCAAAATTCCAGATACAATCCTTTGATATTCTTCTGCATATTCCCTACGATCCAAATCGGTATCTGCATACCAGCAATCCAACTTTCGGATCATTTGCAGACTTTTCCATGGTGGCAGCTGCATCGGATAGTAAAATCTTGATGTTTTGGAATCGCCCTCATATTCTTCTGAAAGCCAGATAATCGTTCCCTTTGAAAAGATGGGAGGCAGATAACCATTCTTGGAATATTCCTCCATTATTCTAAGAATATCCTCCCAAGTAACTTGACGGAAGGAATAAGGTTCCTGGGTATCTGCTAGATAATAATCGTCATCTGATAAAGAAATTTCTCCTCTTTTTATCCCAGAAATTCTTCCATCTCCATCTTTCAAAATCTCCGTTACAACATCATTTGGATAGAAAAAGTCCATACCTCTGGCAATCTTTTCTGCATCTTCTGTCCTTCCCTGTTCTGCCAGTCTGCTTTCATATTCTTTTATTCCTTCAATGATCCTCCACCATTCCTCTTTGGAGCTTTTCAAACCGTTTTCTTTGCTGCTGTCTTCTGGAATTTCTTCCGAATCGGCAGCTACCAGCTCACAATTCTCCTGATCGAGTACATCACTGTTTTCTATATAATTCATTTCTCCTAATGGAATTTCATCTAAATGGTCCTTCGCATATTCCAGTGCCTCCGGGAAGGTTTTTATTGCTTCTGGCAGCAATAATTCCCCATGATAATAAGCATTACAGAGAATGGAGCAGGAAAGTTTTTGTGGGATATTCTTTTTATCCTTGCAAAATTCAATCGTCCAAATCAGGTTTTCAGGTATATGCTCCATTTCCGGCAAATACATACTGCATGTCTCCTCCTGAAATTCCCACTGAGTTGCTTTCCCAAAATCAATCCAGCTTCCTTTTCCATGATTTGCACAACTGACCTCATGCTCCGGCTGTCCGGATATGACAGAATAAAATCCATTGCTTTGTACCACGTTAGGTATTCTCTTCTGTCCTAAAAATTTTTCCTGTCGGTGTGCTCTGATAATAAATTCTCTTTTCTCTTGTATAACCCGTTTTAATTGTGCTAAATTTTTAATTTCCATCCTGTTTCCTCCTTACGCTGCATTTTTCATCTGTTTTTTCTCTACCGGCAATAATTCCGGATAAGTCTGTCTGGATAGTCCCAAACGTTTTACATAAGTCTGCATTTCCTGCGAACTGGAAAAAAGTTTTGCCTTCCCAAGTTCCGGGACAAACTGCTTTCCATTCCAAAACAACTCCTGTTCTTCTTCACTTTCAATAGATACCAGTACCCAAGCACGGTAGCAAATCTGCGGATCCATCCCCGTATACCAAAGATGTTTTTGAGCAAATATCTCAGCTTCTCTTAAGCTTTGAAAGAAAGCGGCTTTCCAAATTTTTGCGGTTACAATACGTTTGTTTCTGATTTCCTGAAAATACTGGTCTTTTCCCAGACGGATTGCATACCCTGTACGCCAGAAATCCTCAATCCATTCTTTTTTCTGCTCCATAATTCCTCCAATCAAAAAAGAGACCTGAAAAAGTCCCTTGTCCTGTTTCTCTATCCCATGTATTCTAAAAGTTTCTTTACAATCTGATGCGGAAGCTGTTCCAGATTCTCCGCATTGATACAGGCATTCCCGTAAATATTTTGAATATCCTCCTGATCCCTTCCAATCGCTGCCACAAACAAAGTAATCTGTTTCTGCTTCAGCTGCCTTTGTACCTTCTGTAAATCTTCCTTTGCTACTTTTCCGCCATAGCCTTGTGCATTTGGAAGTCCATCACAGAAAAAAATCAGGATTTTCATCTTTTCCTTTCTTTTTACCATTTTTTCTGCCATGTAAAGAAGGGCCGCCCCATCTCTGTTGGCTCCGCCTGTCTCCATATCCAAAATCCGGTACTTGCCTTCCTCTTTCTCACCAAACTCTAAATAGGAATGCAAACACACAATTTCCTCTCGTTTCCTTCCTATATGCTCTCTCCCTGTGCAGTGTCCGTTCACACATACCGGTATCCCAAATACCTGTGCAAATTCCACCACACAAAGGGCTGTCAGCACAGAGGTTTCCCACCGTTTGCTGTCAATGGAACCAGACTGGTCCAATAAAAATCCAATCGCTGTATCCATGTTTTGAGAAGGGATTTTGGTCTGAAAAATTCTTTTTTCAGGATTCCAAAGATGTGCCATATCCAATCTTTTTCCTATATACTGGTAGCGCAAAATATGGGTTTTCTTCCTTTTTAAAACCGGTAGTAAATCCTGCTTCATTTTCATTAAAGTATGTTTTATCTGCGGTTGAAAAATTCTATATTTTTGATATGCGGTTTGTGAAATGACTTCTTTTCGGAAAACACGCTTTTTAATTTCCCGGTTCACAGGTGTAAACTCCGTATTTTCTAAAATCTCTTTCAAACGCTCCCGCATCCATTCCTCATATCCCTTTTCCCTTGCTTCTCTTTTTAATTCCAGACAAATATTGTGCAGTTCTCTTCCAATATCAATTGTCTTTACAGTTTCTTGCTCCAATTCAGAAAGCAAAGGCTCTGTCTTTCCTTCTGTCAGCCTTTCCTTCTCTTTTACTACACTTTCTCTTTCTATTTGAATGGATTGCATTTCTTCTGAAAAAGTACGTTTCAGTTCTCCTCCATTCCAAAGAACATCCGAAGCTTCCTTTCGCTCCATGCGGATTTCCCTGCAGAAAGGTTCTTCCGAGTATTGTGGCAGATCTTTTTTCCACTCATCAAAAGCCTGTTTCAATACGCTCTCTTTGTTTTCTCCTGTCGATTTTATTTTTCTTTCCATACCTTCCGCTTCTTCTAAAAGCAAAGGCCACAACTTCAATAAAATCTGGTTTGTTGCAAGATACCTTGTGCTTTCCCCCATATCAACAGTCGTTTTCAAAAGAACCGGAATACAGTTTCTAAGCAGTTCCATATATTCTGCAACTTCTCCGTCCCATGTGTTGACCTTATGGGTAAACATATATTGCACCAACAGAAGTAACATAATCTTCAGCTTTGATTTCTTCTGTACAATCTGGCTTTTCAGACTAGAAATCTGCTCCATATTCCTTTTACGGTTCTGCAAAATCCCCTGCCGGATACTTCCTGGAAACCTTCTGCACATCTGTTCTTCGATAAAGGCATCTTCCAGATATCCATGCAGCCTTCCGGCTGTTTGCAGATAGAGTCCTAATAGAACCGCATCTTTCTTTTGAAAACCCTCTTTCATACTTTGTAAAAATCCAGTTTCTCGCTCCGTCTCCGGCAGCGGCCAGGCTGGATATAAAATTCCACTTGCAATTCCATCTATATATTTCCGTCTCAGATAGATACTGCTGTAATTCTGATGCCCGCATTCATGTCCTTCCACGCCTATCAGGCTTTTGCTTCTCAAATCCAAAGTCGGAAAACTTTGTGTAAGCATATTCATGGTATTGATATAAATATAGCGCCCCTCAAAATAACCGGCCCTGTGATCCGTTGCATCGGAATAAAACCGGATCTGTGCATCATGCTTATCTGTAATTTCTTTTCCAATCCGTTGCACTAACCTTAAAAACTGAGGAGAAGAAAATACTTCCATATCCCGCAGCAAGCGCTTCTCTGTCTGCCTGCTATTTCCTATTTCTTTACTTCTCATACAGATCCCTTCCCTTGCTCTACATAAATCTCCATACATACCTGCCGGAGCATATCCCTATCTTCTTCATCGGATGCAAGCTTGGATAATACCGTATCTTCTGCAGCCTTTACAAGATTTTGGGTGCGCATATATTCATATACCCAGTTTTCATATTCCCGGTAGCCGCAAAGTCCGGCTTTTCCAAATTCTTCTTTTACGACTGTATCCAGTCGTTTCATTACCTTTGCCATCTGTTTTAGGACTTCCATATCCTTGCAGCCTGTACGAAACATGGCACGTTCTACCAACTGCTGTTCTGTTAAGTCTTTGCGATGCTGCACTTTGTTCATTCTGGATACCACGGAAAAATCAAATTCCCTATTTGCAACATAATTCAGATTGGTAGTGATAATGATAATTGCATTTGGATGTCGTTCTACGACTTCCCCGTACAGAAGGTCCAGTTTCCTGGAGTCATCTAATAACCGGTTAAGTTTTCCAAGTGTCCCCGGCTCTACAATAAGGGAAGCCTCCATAATTTCAATCACCGAAGGCATTCGGCAGCCTTTTATGATTTCCGATTCCTGCATTACAAAATCCCCTTCATTTTTTGCTTTCTGATAACCGGACTGATACACTGCATCTAACAGTTCCCGAAAGGCTTCTCTTTTGGTAATCCCTTCTTTTCTTGTATGGGCTACTTCTTCTAATACCTGCATCGGATCTGTAACAAATTCCTGTAAAGAAGGAAACTTCATGCTATCTTCGGTCTTTTTCCTGGAATTTGGATAAATCCCTGCCACCAGTGTACTTTCATCTGTTTCCGGTCCACAGTTTAAAGCAAAATAAGGAACACCTAAAATCTGGGCAATCATCTGTGCGTCTGTTGTCTTTCCTGTTCCTGCATTTCCGGTGATCATAAATTTTCGGAAAGGGGACTCTACAATTGCAGAAAGGATATCCTGCGCATATTCCCCGACTTTCATATCCTCTGGAAGCCGTGGAATACGGTCTTGATAATCTTTAGAAACCTGCCAGTGCTGTCTGTAAATTTTCTGTAATTCTTTTAACGTCCATTCTCTTACTTTCTTCGTTTCTCCAAAAATCTGAAATGTACCTTTTATCGCATTGTTTGGTGCATACAGTTCACTTTCGATTGCAAGTGTGGAAAGTTGTTCCATACCATTCTTTCCAAGCTGGCTTTTCTCCAACGGAATTCCTTCATTGCTGAAATCCTGTACATTTTCGACTCTCCGGTACAGGTTATCACAACAAAGAAAAGCTGCTTTTAATGCAAGTTTTGCATTTTTCCATCCTTCTTTCATCTGCTGCATGAATAAAATAAAATTCTGAGCAAACTCCAGGTTATATAATGCTTCTTTCTTTTCCAGACTGACATAAATAAGCATTGCCAGAACTTCCTCTCCGTCACTGACGTTTCTTTCAACAAAATCCAGAGCTTTATATGTTTGTTTTTCTGTTTTACAGACACCACGTATCTTTGCACTGATCGGATTATAAACCAATGCGTAGCGTCGTTTTCCTTTTACATATTCCATGCAATAGAAATTCAACAAATCATAATTTCCTTTTTGAAACCCAAGAGCTCCTTCTGTTTGTTTCAAATAAATCCCTGCAATATTGAGCATTGCCCTCAATGTAGGGGGATGCAGTGTTGCCTGTCTTCCCTGATTATACTGGGAAAGCCATTCCACCATAGTAGTAGTTTTTCGTAATCCTTCTTTTTGTAAAAACCTGCTGAATGGTTCCGGCATTTCTTCCTGAAATGTCCATGTGTCAAATAATTTTATCTCTGCCATTTTTTCTCCTTTCCGTCTGCAATTTTTAGGTATTTTCCTCCTTCCTACACGCAAAAAAAGACAAGGTATTTGTCTTTCTATACCTTGTCTTAAACTTATTCCTATATTTTATTGCAGACTATGCCAAAGTAACTCTTCTGCTACCATGCAGAATAAAAATTCATTGCACAAATTTGCTTGTACATAAATGAATACGACTCTATCCTATCATTAGATGTTAAAACTGTCAACAACATTTTTTTAATTAAAATTTCATAAACAGGTATAAAAGTTCCCCGTATGAATTCCTCCGTCTGCATAACGTAATATCTATATATTTTTGCTAAGGGAGTATCCTCTATAAAATTTAATATATCCATTTTCTTTCTCCAGTGTAAAATAATACCCAATTATCCATCACTTATAAATAAATGGAAACTTTCAGATCTTCAGCATTTTCTACACCTTTGTCTCTTTGAGATTCCTGAAAAATCTCCAAATATTCATTTTTTATATTCTCATTCCACTATTTTTAAAAAATTTAAGATATGTTTACATATGAGCTGATATAAAAATTCAACTTCATTTGTGAAATAAAGTTGAGTTTTTTCTCTGGCTTTGGTATGAAGGCAATCTGCCAAGCTACAATTTTCTTTCCCCTACAGTCTGTCACCATTCTCTTTCTACCTTATCTTTTTTCAATGTTGATTACTCTCTGTGCCCAGTCACGATAAAACGCATCCTCATGTGATACCAAAAGTACTGTCCCATCAAAATCCGAAAGAGCTGTTTTCAAGGCCTCTTTTGCTTGCACATCTAAATGATTTGTAGGCTCGTCTAGAATCAAAAAATTACAAGGAACCAGAGTGAGCAAACACATTTTTACTTTTGCCTGTTCTCCTCCGCTTAGCGTTCCGATCGGCTGCATTGCATGTTTGCTAGAAATTCCGCATCGTGACAGATACTTCCGAATATCATTCCTCACCACATCAGGAAGGGCATTAGCAACAATCTGAATCGGTGTCTGTTCGGAGTCTTCCCAGATTAAATCTTGCTCAAAGTACCCTATTTTTACCTGTTCCGAAAACTGATACGTTCCATGCATGGAAGGAATTTGTCCAATAAGTGTCTTTAATAATGTGGATTTCCCAATCCCATTGAAACCGGTGATTACTACTTTCTGCCCTCCCCTGATGCTAAACTCTATCTGCGATAAAACAGGATAATGATAACCAACTGCTAATTGTTTTACCAGTAGATGCTCTGTATTTGTCAACGACAATACCGGAAAATGAAAATGTGGAATAATTTCCTTTTGATCAAGTGCCTCCATTTTTTCCATCCGGTCAAGCTGTTTTTGTCGCCCCCTAGCCATCTTTGCCTTTCGACCTGCTATATTCTTCCGTATAAACTCCTCTGTTTTTTTATTTGTTTTTGTTGTGCAACATACTGTCGAACATAATTCTCCCTTAACAGTGTTTTCTTCCGCAAAAATTCTGAGTAGGTACCAAAGTATTTTGTGATTGTATGGTTATCTATATCACAGATTCGATTTGCTATCTTATCCAAAAAACTGAAATCATGGGAAACAACCAAAAAGGCATTCTCTAAAGCAGACAGCCCCACAAACTTATTGCCTTCTTAACAAATCAGATTGTGTTTCTTTATATCTCATTCTGGCTTTTAAAATTCAATCCAGAAACTTATATTTTTAGTGCTAATTCCTTATTTTTATAATATTGTATAAAATACAACAAAAGGTCGGCAACATAACGCCGACCTTTATCATACACCGCCTATCATTTTTATTATATACCAGATTATTGATTCCAGTATTTGTATTGAAACATTTTTTTCTTTATACATTTATTCTCTTTTTGAGCTGTCTTTACCTTCCCCCCCAAAATGTGAAATAATAATTATACTAAAAGTATATGTAATTGTAAGTAAAAAATTGTATATTTTGAAAATAAAAAAAAACGAATTTATTATAAATAAAGTCAACAAAATATACTGCAATCTTTTTCCAAAAACTTTTTCCTGTTCTTCTGCAACTGGACGATTTGAATTTTTGATAGGTTTAACATAGAAAATTATTATTTCCTCCATTATCGAAAGTATAAAGGCAATTTCTATTGGAATTGAAAGATTTTGAACCGATTCTAATGTCAAAAATAGTGCCAAACATGAGAGAATAAAACACATACGAAAACTTTTCAAATGTAATCCTCCAACATATGATCGCACCGGTATAAACACTACCAAAAATATTATACACTCTTCAATCATTCCCAGAAAGGCACTTACTATTAATGCTGATATTAAAAAAATCAAAAGTTCAATTCCTACCTGAAACCCATAATGATATATTTCATATTCTGTTTTTGTTATTTTTGTATTTCTCTTTATATAATCTGTTAATATTATTGCTATTTTTTCCATTTATTTTTTCCCAAACTTAACACCTCCGGCATCTTTGGCTGATGATAAATACAAACACAGCGAGAATTTACCGACAATTTTGCTGCTGCTATGGCAAACTTAGCCATGATATTTACGCTCTTATTTAATACTGCTTTTTTTTCTTCCATAAAAAACTCCTTATACTTAATCAATTATTTTTATTGATTATACCATATTAATTTCCGTTTTCACTTTGCATGTAATTTTTAAGAGTCTCCATGTAACTTTTCCTTTAAATCACATAATATAACCTTCACTTTAAAAATATGTTCATCCACTTCAATGACAATATTTCCATGATATTTTTCTGCAATTTTCCTAACCGAATTAAGCCCCATTCCGTGATTAATCTGATTTCTTTTACTGGTTAATATTCTCCCTGAATCATCTTTTTTTAACTTTCCATCAAAAGAATTAACAATAGTAATAATTAAAATATTATTCTCATATCTGATAAAAAGTTTTAAACTTCTTTGCTGAATAGGTATTTTTAAAGATGCTTCAATTGCATTATCAAGTAAATTTCCTAACAAAACACTTAAATCTGCACTACTAAAGGGAAGTTCTTGAGGAATATGTATGTCATATCTTATATCAATATTGGCATCCGTTGCAATTGTCAACTTCACATTAACTAAGGAATCAACAATAATATTTTGAGTATTTGAAAAGTTCATTTCCTCAAGTGGATCAAGCGAAAGCAATTTTGAAAGATATTGTATCGCTGAATCGTTCATATCATTTTGTAACATTTTTAACAAAACAGTATAGTGTTGTTTTATATCATGCTTTGCATTGCGAAATTCAAGCATAATTTTTTCTCTTTCATTAATATTTCGTCCACAAACCTCTAACTGCTTTGCATATACAGCATTATACTTTTCCAACTCTTTTTCTTTAGAAAGTAATAAATAAGCCTTAAAAATCAAAGTATTTAGGCCTAATAATAAAATTAAACTAGCAAAAGCACCTTCTATAATCCTTGTTCCATTTATTTTAACACTTAGCATAAAAATATTATATATAATATACATACTTCCTGTAGGGATTAGCAACAATAGTATATTGTATTTTTGAGGTAAATTCACAATGGTTTCTTTTTCAAAAAATCTCTTTAGCATAATACATATGGCAAGGGTTATTATCTTTGAACATATCGCTCCAAAAGCTTTTGAAACCATGTAATCTTCTCCGCATATAATAATCATATAACCTGTTAAAAATTCACTTAATAACCATATTGTATTTATCAAAATAGAGAAAGCTATTTTTTGCAAAAAATTTCCTTGATAAAGAATCATGGCTAACATAATTGTCAATATTACGCTTATTACTAAATTTACATATGCTGGCACCAAATCATATTTTTGAATAATGAGTTGCCATAATAAATAGGCACCCCATAAGCCCACTCCTATACCAGACACCTTATTTTTATTAAAGAATGTTCCAAAATATATTTTAATGATACAAATAGAAAATAAAGACTCGGCAATCATTATTCCTATATCAATAATTTTATTCAACAATAATTTCGTCTCCCTTAATAGAACAAAATTGTTCACTTATCTTTCTTCTTCTATTTTCGCTGATAGTCAATACCGTCCCATCCGCCAGTTCCATATGGTCATATGCATATGATTTTACATATTTGGGATTTACTAAAAAAGATTGATGAACTCGATAAAAAATTATATTAGACTTCAATAAAGATTTTTCTATATCATTTAATTTTCCATAACATTTCTGACTTCCAACATTAGTCACAATATACGTTACTCTTTTATCACTTTGAAAATACATAATATTATCGACCAATATTCTATATATAACTTTATTGTATTGGAATTGAAAATACCCTGGTTCCTTCAATATTTTCTTTTTAGCATCTAAAAAATACTTCTCAAATATTCTTTCATCTATCGGTTTAGTTATAAATCGAAACGCCGAAACTTCAAAGGCTTCCTTTGCAAAACTTTCATAACCTGTGACATAAACAATTAAAACATTATCATCTATTTTCCTTATATTCTTTGCCGCTTCAATCCCATCTTTACGTGCCATTTCTATATCCAAATAAATCAAATCATAATTATTTTTATTGTTAACATATTGAACTAATGTATCTCCATCATAAAATATATCTATATCCAACTCGCTATCTTTAGAAATCTTCAATAACAAATTTTCAATATTTGATGCAACTATTTTGTCATCATCACAAATCGCTATTTTTATCATCATCGTTGTCCGCTGTCCGTATCCTCTATTCATTTTTTGCAAGATTGATTGCATGTTTAATTATTTGCTCCATATCATACCTTTTTTCTCTAGGACATCTACTCATAATATCCTTAAGTTCAACCTCGCCACGTTTTACTCCTGTCAATAGATAATTGATATCTATATCTAGTTTTTGATTTATGATTACAAGTTTTGCTAAGGATAATCCATGTACCCCTCTTTCTACTTTTCCATAATAAGTGGTACTAATCTCTAATATTTCAGCCATCTGTTCTTGTGTATAGTTTAGGCTAATTCTTGATATACGTAATCTTTTTCCTACTTCAGCATAAAATGGATTAGGTGTTACTACTTTTTCCTTTTCAAATTTTTTCATATACACATATACCTCTCTTCACATATCTATTATAATACATACCTAAAAACGACTTATAAATACATATATTATTCTCATTTTATAAATATATACTTCCTATTTTAAAACTCATTAATAAATATAGTGCAACAAATCCTTTTCTCATTCTAGAAAAGGGAAAAATCTTTATACTAATTGATTTTCTCTATTTTTTACTTGAGCCAGCATCTACCAGATGCTAATAAAAAAGATTTAGCACTCTAAGATTGAAACACTCTAAATATAACAAATTTAACAAAATCCATAAATTTATTTAGAGAATAAAATAGCCGATACTGACACTAATTTCTAATCTGTGAAAAACTGAGGGCATTATATATGAAAGTAAACTTCAAAATTCAATTAATACTACAGCCTTGATCGGTAAAATATTCTTTATTGATAATGGTATACAAAAATAAGGGTAAAAAGCTCGTTTTAAGCTTTTTACCCTATTTTTATCTAAGAAATCTTATTTATAAACCATTTTAAAAGATACTGAAATATTTATTAACGTCTTTCTTTCCCCGAAAATCATAGTATATTACCTATCATCTTTGCTATTTATTTGGTAAATACAGTAAATATATCTCTTTAAAAGTTTTTCTTATTATAAAACTTTCCTTTTTATCCTTTTCCAAATTTTTTACAAAATTTTTTCCATGCAAATAATAAAGATAAAATACATAAACTGATAAGTATTATGCAACTAACAAAAAACATTTTATCAAACTTACACTGCAGCAAATTTCTGATAGCATTTACAGCATATGTTATAGGATTTAACTTAGTAATCACTTCTAGCCATACAGGGATATTTGTATTTGGAAATATTGCATTACTTGTAAACATTAATGGAAGTGTAATAAAACTCACTAAAGAATATATTGCATTATGCGTTTTAAAAATCATGGATAAAATTAATGAAACTCCTGTCATTGTTATACAAAATATGCCGGCTATAAGTATTGATACTATTATTGGGAAAATCCCTTTATTATATTCTACTCCTATAAATACAGAAATTAAGACCAACACTAAAAGTTGTAATAATGTTTGAAATAATGAAGATTCCATTTTCCCTAAAATAATTGCCCTTCGATCAATCGGGGAAGTATTCATTCTTACAATATAACCAAATCTAATGTCATTTAGCAACGTAACCCCTCCATAGAGTCCGCCGTATAGTGCTGTCATAATTAAAATTCCAGGAAATAAATATGTAATATAATTCGGAGCTCCATCAAGCATTTTATTTATATAAGGATTGTTATTTAACATTCCACCCATTCCCAAGCCCATTAAGATCAACCACATTAATGGCTGAACAATAGTCATCACAATCATGGATTTATCCTTATAATAATCTTTCATTTCCTTTATAAAAACACTATTAATATCATACAAAAAATATCGTATCATTTTTTCTCCTTTTAATATCAGGCAACTTCCTCACCTGTTATTTTTAAAAAAACATCGCCCAAAGTAGGTTTTTTACATTCTAACAAACGTACCGATATTCCATACTTTTCTAATAATTTTAAAGTATCAGGTATTGCTATTTTACTATCTCCAACGGATAATATAAGCATATCCTTTTGAATATCAACTGATTTTAGCGTTCTAACTTCTTCCTCTATGTTCATCTTTGAAATATTTATAGTTTTATTTGGCTTTATCACAATTAATTCTCCCATAATTTCTCGTTTTAAATTTATTGGAGAATCACATTTTACAATTTTCCCCCTACTAATAATAGCTACTCTATCACAAACTTCCTCAGCTTCTTCGATATAATGAGTTGTCAAAAATATCGTTGTTTTTTTTCTTGCTCTTATCTCATTTATATATCTCCAGATTTCCTTTCTTGCTTGAATATCTAATCCCACCGTTGGTTCATCTAAAAATATAACTTTAGGTTCGTGCAATAATGCTGCAATAATATCTATTCTACGCTTGATTCCCCCTGACAGTTCTTCCACATATCTATTCTTATATTCATAAAGGCCAAATTCTTTTAATACTGTATCTATTTTTGCAAAAATTTCATTTGGTAAAATATGATAATATCTAGCTGATAAATAAAGATTCTCTTTAACTGTTAATTTGGAATCTATAGTTAATGCCTGGGTCACAACACCTAATTGCTGCCTTACTTTTAGACCTTCTTTTTCTCCTTCTATTCCGTTTATAGAATAACTACCCTGAGTAGGCTTAATCAATGTTGTCAGAATACTAATTAATGTAGATTTTCCGGCACCATTCGGCCCCAAAAGTCCAAAAATTTCTCCTTCCTTAATTTCTAATGTAATGTCGCTTAATACAATTTGATTTTTAACATATTCTTTACTTAATTTTTGAATATTTATCATTTTTCCACCTCAATACTGTACAATCATTTTTTCGCTTTTTTCAGCCATTTCCACTAAAGGTCCTTTTAGTAAACAGTCAAAAGCAATATTACTCCCTCGAACCAATAGCAAATTATCTCCTACATTCACGTCAAATTTTTTTAATATATTTGAGCTAAGTTTTACTATGTTATTCTCAAATTGCACAGACACATATACACGATTTTTATATGTTATTATAAAATACTGCTTATTTTTTTCTTTTAATATGGGATTTCTATCAATAATATGACTTAATGCCGATTTTCTTATTTTTTTCATACTCGTCACGCAAAATCCTCCTGACGTTTTGCTACTACTCATTAATATTACGATATCCTCTGTATCGTTTAGCCCATATTCCTTTACCAATTCTGGTGGTAAGCATAACTTCATATCCGAATTCACTCGACTCCAGCCATATACATATTTTCCACCTGGATTAAGTTGTGGCATTATAACACCCTCTCTCTATCTCTTCCACTATACTAAGTTCTGCTTCAATAATTTTTAAATTATGCAGTACAGATAAGATTTCTATTTGTTTTACTCCTCTACTACGTAATTTTTCTATTTGATTAGACAAACCATTCCTATATTTCAATAATAGTTTTTTCCTCTCGTTACACATTAAAACTATATCCTTGTAATCAAAAATTCCCAAAAATAACAATGCAATTGAAAACCAAACAGTATCATAAGATATATTTTCTATACACTCTTTTACCTTTTTTTGTAGTTCTATTTTACCTTTTTCTGTTATCTCATAAACTGTACGTTCAGGGGCATTACTATCTTTAACACTATATCCCTTGACCAATTCTTGTTTTCTCAATGTTTTGATAGTCGCATATACTGTAGAATTCGCAATTGGATACCAATTTTTTATCTGAAAAACTTCCAACTGTTTTATAATTTCGTATGGATTTAAACTTTCTTTTTGTACCAGTCCTAAAATTAAATATGCTGATTTTGATAACATTTTAACCTCCATATACTATAATTATATATTACTATATAATTATAGTATATAAATAAAAAAAAATCAACCTTTTTCTAAAGCAAACGAGAATAGATCATAGCCAATACAATCTCTCATGTTTGAATTCATGTAAAATTGTGATATAATGCTTAGTCGTCTTTTCTTTTCTTCCCACTCTTCATTAATATATGTAATAGAAAAGTTATTCTTAAATATATAATGGTTTTCACATTCTTTTATTTTTTTAGTTTCACTTTTATATTGACAATCAAATTTCACTCCTAAATTACATATTTCAAATGTACATTCCCCTTTTTGTTTCTCTTCGAGAAAATTCAATGGCTCTCGAAAGTTAAATGAAAATTGCTCTTTATCATTATCAAAAAGCTGAATATTCTTCATCCCTGTTTCCAAAGTAGTTATATGGTAATTTATATTTTCATTGTAATTATTATATTGTAAATTAAACCCCTCACTACAGGGAATTGCCTTGAATACATCTCCATTAGAGTCTTCAAAAATTTGTACATTATTTTTAGTTTTTACAAACTTAATCTTATTTTTTTGTGGAGACAAAACCCCCATGTAAAAAGCTCCGGAAAAATAAGCATCAATTCCGCCAAATTGTTTAAGAATAGGATCTTCTGCTTTTCTAATATTTAAAGACTTATCATCAATAACTACCTTGCACTTTTTCCCTACTGTATTGTTTGAACTAAACATAAACGGTAATACTTCGCTACTATGTCTTCTTGGATCAACAATACCTTCTCTTACTTTTGAAACTGGAAATAGACTTTCAAAGTTAAGTTTTGCTGTGTGATTTTCATTAGAACATATTACATCAATGTATAAACCATTTATCCCTTCCTTCATTTTATATTCAATATTTGCCAGTTCGGCAATCCTACCACTTTTTATCAAATTTTCATGTGTAATTTTACTATTAGTAAAAATTTCTTGAGAATTATCTTTTTTGGTAAATATAATTTCTTCACCTTTTCCGGAAACTCCACTTCCATATTGCATAATCTCAACAGCATCAAATTCATCATCTTCTAAAAAAATAATCAAATGTTTACACTCTGAAAATCCAATTATCTTAAAAGGTAATACCGGAATCATGCTATCCCTCCATTCAAATATAATATTTTGTTATATCAGTACGTCTATACATACATCTTTGTTCGTTACAATAGGATTGCTCCCACCATGAAGCAATATTTAGTACTTCTTCTCTGATATAAGAAGAATCTTTATCTGTTTGTTTTAAAGCTTCACAATAGATTTTAACCAATGTTCCTATAAGTTTTAAAGATAAGCCTCTCCCCATAATTTTTAACGAGGTGACCCCTATTCTTTCCAACTCCTTTATTGAACATATAGTACAGTCTTTTCCCGCATCAATAAGGCTAATATTTTTAGCTATAATTTGATTATTCTTATCATAAACAGTATATTGTCCTCTACAAATTGACGGAGGATCATTAAATATATTGCATCTCCCATTAATATTAGAGCAGCCAAAATGTCCGAATACTTCCACTGTCATATCATATCCTTTTTCATCAATATATTTTATTATCTCTTCAATTTCAGATATGGAAAGTGCGGTTGGCAAAATAATTCTTTTCACTCCAAATTCATTAAAAAAATCCACATTGTACTTATTAAATGGATAAAAAAAAGTACTTGCATGTAACGGAATAGAATATTTATCCTTTAATAAAATGAGTCCTAAAATTGACCCAACAATAATCGCATCAACCCCACATCTAACTGCTTTATCCACATATTCTAAGTATTCCTCTTTTAAATTTTCCGATAAATTTCTGACATTTGCAGTAAAATTCACAAGCATGTTGTTATCATGGCATATTTTAACCACTTTTTTTAATTCATGGAAATCAGAAAGCTGAACATTTTCTCCTGTACATAATTTGTTTGTTCTCCCTGTAAATGTAACTAATTTCATTCCGAACTCTTCACAACTTACTCCTACATATATTTCTTTGGCTCCCATTTTGGCAAAAAGTTCAGCAGCTTTAACACTACTAACCGGACACATAATATTCATTTTTATACCTCCTTATACTCAATAATTTTCTCTTCAATTTTTTCCAATGAATCATAAAATCTATCTTGTATAATCATTACTCCATTATCTCTAAATAACTCCAGTTCTAAATTAGCATTTTCTGGATATAAATGATAAATTGCATTGCCATAAATAACCCAGTTATGAACCTTATATAAAACTTCCGATTTAGGTATAGAAAATTTTTCTGCTATATCATGTATAGCATATGTCTTTTCCAAACAAGCAACAAATGGGTTCTTACAACACTTCTGGCAATCTTTACCTGGTTTTATTTCATAAAATTTTCCTTGATGGCATTTCCTTGAAACAGCCATTGTATAATATTTATCCGAAAAATTCACTTGCATATTAGCTCTCTGCATAACTTCTGCACTTTTTTTCCCAAATGGCAAGAGATTAAAAATACCACCAGCAATATGATATTTTTCTTTAAAATATTCAATTACACTTTCATTGCCAAAATTGCTGTACAACCAGCTATTCTTGACCTTTTCGCTTTCTTGTTTTATGATTTCATCAGACCACAAATACTCTTCCAAGCTATGATTTAGCATTTGCCCAATAATAATTTTATTATCAATTTCTTTTTTATGTAAATACTGCAATACACCATAATCATTAACTACAAATTCGATTTCTTTCGATATTAAGCCGAGTTCTTCAATTAGTCGTACTGTATTTTCAAAACATTCTTTTGTGGTAAATGATGTCACAACTCGAACGGTCTTTCCTGCCTCCAGCGTTTTTTTAACTACCTCTTTTAATTTCGGAACATTAAAAATTGCCCACTCGCAATATTCATCTCCAAATCCAATAATATCTATATCCCTTTTTAAATATTCATCTAACAAATCGTAATTACTAATTCTTAATTCTAATTTCATTTCCATTCTCCTACACATGAATTTTTTTATTAATTTTTTCAATTAATTCTGTTGCATTATTTGATTGAAAAATATTACGACCTATAGCTACGCCTTTTGCACCTGCTAATAACGCACCATCAATGTTTGAAAGTAATTTTTCCTCTGATGTAATTTCCCCACCAGCTACAACTACTGGAATTTGGCACCCTTCTATCACTGTCTTAAATTCTTCTGCATTTCCTGTATAATTTACTTTTACAATATCAGCCCCCATTTCTTGAGCTAATCTTGCTACAAATTTTACATTCTTTACAGAGCAAGGGTCCTCTATTTGACTACCTCTTGCGTACATCATAGCAAGAAGAGGCATCCCTAACTCATTACATTTTTTTGACACTTCAGCAAAATCTTTTAGCATTTCTGTATCATACTCATTTCCTATATTTACATGTATAGATACTCCATCACATCCTAAAGTAACTGCTTCCTCTACGCTACCAACAAGAACTTTTCTATCAGACTGCGGACTTAATGCGTTCCCTGCTGACAAATGCATCATTACTCCCAGTGTCCTTTTACATAACAAATCATAATTCGACTTAATCATCCCTTTATGTAATACCACACAATCAATTCGTGCTGCCAATCTAAATAAAGTATCATTAATATTTTCTAATCCCTTAACCGGTCCTAACGTAGCCCCATGGTCTAACGGTAGTATCATAATTTTACCATCCTCTTTGAATAAGCGATTTAATCGTTTGTTTTTCATTTGAATTCCCCCTATTAAACATAGCTTTTTTCTAATTTCGTATTTTTATATTTGCACCTTTGATTCTTACAAAATTCATTTTCCCACCAAGGTATTTTACAAATACTCTTTTTGAGTTTTGTCTCAGCTATTTCAGGATCTTCTTTTATTCTTTTTATCATCTCGCTATGTATATTTGTCATAGCAGCTGTAAAGTTAATATCCTGGTCCCTACCAATAATTTTCAGGACATCAACTCCTATCCTATATAATTTTATAAGACTACAAATAAGGCAATCTCTAGTAGAATCCAAAGGTGTTCCTATTTTATTTCCATTCATTCTAAACTGAGCTTTACATGGTATTCCTAAATCTAAGCATTCACCAGAATTATGTAAAAAGCCACATCTTCCATCGATATTTGAACAGCCAACTCCTGCAAATATCTCAAGCTCCATATCTGTCGATTTTCTTATCTCTTCAATTTCTTCTATGGTCATATGATGTGGAAGTACAATTCGATTCACACCATATTTCTTGTAAAAATTTATGGTTTCCACATTCATAGCTGATAAAAAAACGCTTCCGACCATCGGCATTTCGATTCCTTTTTCACGTAAAAATATAATATTCCCTAAATCTCCTATAATTATTCTATCAATACCTGTTGTAATTGCTGCTTTTACATAATTATAAAAAAGAGGAGCCATACCATTTTTTCCAACTCCCAAAATAGTATTAGCTGTAAAATTTACTTCTACATGATATGTATGGGCATATTTTACAATATTGCATAACTCTTCATAAGAAGGATTTATTTTTCTTCCTTGATTATTATGTTTTCCACGTCCTGAAAAAGAAATCTTATTAAATGTATCATCTTCCATTCCAACATAAATTTCATTTGCTCCTGCCTTTATCTGCTGAACACATGTCTGGTAAGAGCTAACTGGTGCCATTACTTTCATTTATTCTCCTCATATATAATATTGACTATTTACATATTTACATCTATTAACATCACAAAAATTCTTTTGCCAAAAACTAAAATCAATATTTTTCTTTATCAATGACAATGTATCTTGAATACTCATACCTTCATACAGTTTTTGTAGCATAAAATTATATACATACGTGATTGTACTTGACAACTTACAATCAAGTTCTCTTCCAATGATTTTTATACTTGTAATTCCTGTTTTTAGAATCTGATCCATTTGGCACAAGGAACAATCCTCTCCCATATCAAGAATGTTGACAAGTTTTTTTGAATGTCTAACACAATATTTTGCTCTACAGGGAATCCCAAAATCAATTTCTTCACTAGCATGATGATATAAGCTACATGTTGATTCAATAAACGAACAGCCAAAATGCCCAAAAATTTCAACATCAATATTTGATTTTTTTACTATGTCAGCAATCTCCTTTATTGAGAAGTGATGTGGTAGACATACTTTTTTTGCTCCTAGATTTTCAAGCAACTCAATCTGTGAACAATTTAATGTTCCAAAAAATACCCCCGCTGTTAAGCGTATTTTATTTTTATAATCTTGTAGCATGTACAGATTTCCTAAATCTCCTACTATCACACCATCTACGCCTGCTTGTATAGCTCGCTCAACATATTCTAAATATTTTTTATGAAAAGAATTCTCTGGATTTTCAGAATTACCACTCATTGGAACATTTGCCGCCAAATCAACAAAAACATTATGTTGATGTGCAAATTCTATTATTTCTTGAAACTCTTCATATCTCATTTGGGTTTTTATTTTATTAAAAGATTCTTTTCCACGCCCCGAAAAGGATAACGCATTTATGTCATTTGACGAATAACTCAAATAAATTTCTTCAGCTCCAGCAGCAATTTGCATTTTAGCTGACTGTAAAGAATTAACTGGTGCTTTAATTTTAATCTTTTTCACTTTTTATCTCCTTTACTATTTTCACTACATCAAAAGATTTATAGAATCTGGAATCAAATATTAGTTTATCTACATTTCTTAAATTAATATTTAATTCTGAGTTTCTAAGCAATGTATTTCCTATCAAATAGAACGCAGGATTATACTTTTCCAATTTATCATTGATATCTTTTTCACTATTATCTAATTCGACATTCCTTGTCCATATTTTCTTCATGTCTATGTAAATTGGTGTTTCGCAACATTTGTCACATTTTCCTGTATTTATTTCAAAGTATTTTGCCGTTTGACATGCTCTAGAAAAAGCTATCGTTGTATATCCATAATGAACAGCAACTTTGTAGTTCATTTTTTTTAGATACTCATATGATTTTTCCAGACTTTTTAATTGATTACATTCAATTTCTTTAACCCCATAAAAATCTAAAATTTTCTTTTTATTATCGTCATATATATTATTCTGTAAAATCATTTCCTTGTTCTCTTGAAGTTCCGATCTTAGTATATGTTCCGACCATAAACATTCTCCAAAAGATCTAGATATTCCTCGCCCAATTCTCACATCTTCCGGTAAAACATCTGCTTTCTTCGCTGCATACATAATCCCCAAATCGTTGCATGTTAAAGAATAATTATCACCAGCATCCTTTAGTTTATCTAATAATACTAAAAATTTTTCCATATGTCTTTCTGGAACTTTGGGCAAAATCAAATTGAATCTTTTTTTTGCTTTTCTTAATTCTTTCCATATATGTATTAGATTATTTTCGCTAGGGACTTTATAAACACATGATTCAGAACCACATGAGTATTCATCAATAGTAGGATTATATAAATCCGCATTATCTATATCATTTGATAAAATCCTATATTCTATTTGCATCACTTAATACCTCTCTAAAAGAATCATCAACAATTACTGTCGAACATTCTAGATTTCTCATTTCCACTTCACTATAATCTGTATTTATTCTAAAAATTATATTTCCTTTAAGAAAAAGCAGCGGAAATTTTTTATTTGTTTCTGGATCAACTATATACCTTTCTTCATTTGTAATGAATGAAGTTTGTGGAATCCATTTTTTAGAAAATTCTAATTTGAGTAAATTTTCTCCACATCGTTTACAAATACTTTCTCCAAATATTCTTTTGCATGGACACGCCCTTGTTATCGCAACAAGTTTTTCATTAATGTGAACATGAACATCTATTCCATAATTTGCAAACCATTTTACAATCTTATTTGTGGACTTGCTCATTTCTATTTCAATAACTTTTATATTCATTTTTTTGTAAAAACTTATTTTATTCCTATCATATAGTGTTGTGGAGTTTACAAAATTTACTATATTTTCCGATTCTCCTAAAAGAATATCCTCTTTCCATGGAATCCAATTATATGACCAATCAAAGTATCTTCCTAATCCTAAAACCACATTTTTATTTTCCTTTTGAGCTGCATATGATAATAATCCCAAGTCATTAAAAATTACTATGATATTCTTATTTTGTAAAAATAATGTATCAATATATTTTTTTGCAGCATCTAAGTTTTGTTGAGGCACGAATGGTAGCACTATTTTAATCTGCGATTTTGGTTTAGAACAAATTTCTTTTACTTCTTCAATTGACGGTACATTTTTCCAACACGTTTCACTTCCAAGGCTAATAATGTCAAAATCTTTGACATTATTAGCCTTCTCAATATGATTAAGTCGAAGTTCTTTTAGTCTCTCCATATACTTCTCCTCTATATAACACTACACATTTTATCATTCCTCAGAGCATATAAATCCATATTTTTTTTTGCTTCGTTTTTAATACTTTCATCTAACTCTACAACTTTAACCTCTTCATCGTTACCTAAATCTTGAAGTATTCCTGTTGGTCCCGAAACAATACTTTCTCCAAAAATTGGCATATCTACATGTGCAAATTGACCTACACCATTTACAGTTACCACAAAAATCTGATTCTCCATTGCTCTAGCGGTAGAACAAATTCTATATAAATTATCCGGAAACAAATCTTTCTCTTTTACACCAGGTGCTAAAATTGGATTAATCAAAATTTCAGCTCCCTTTAGAACCATATTTCTTGCAATTTCTGGATAAAATATATCAACTCCAATAACCATTCCTAACTTTGCACAATCTAAATCAAATAACACATATTCTTCCCCACTATATGAAAATGGTTTTTCACTTTCTGTCTGATGAAATCTTTCTTGATACTTCGGTGCAAGCTTTCCGTTCCTTTCAATTACAAATCCAATATTATTTCCTTTAAAACCCGTTTCATTAAATTTTGTTGATAACGCACCTACAATATTCACGTTATATTTCACCGCAATATTACATAACTTTTCAAACACTGTTTCTCTTATTGTATCTTCGTCATCTTGTAAACTAATTGGTCCATATCCTGCACCCGCATAAAATTCTTCTGGTAAAACAGCAATATCAACCTCTTTATTACTTGCAAGATGTTTCTCCAACAATTTGCACGCATGTTCAACATTAGTTTTTCTCACATCTGTACCAAAAACATTTGATAAAATATTCATTTGTACTACTAAAATCTTTAAGTTTGCTTTCATTTTTATTCTCCTTTTATTATTCTAACAATATTCTTCCCGCAAATATTTTCATATTCTTTGTTATTACTAACTACTTCTTTAATTGTTTCCAATCCAATATATGGACTGTACATAGGAAATTCACTTCCATAAATTAACTTTGTAGATCCTAAACGTTTTAGTGCATATTGTAGGTTAATAAAACTACCTTGAGAAGTTTCTATAAACATATTCTCATGATTATAAGCATACTCTATAGCTTCTCTGTCTGCAGGTCCAAATCCCATGTGTCCTAAAATAAAAGTTGTTTTTGGAAACTCCTCTACAAGAGTACAAAATTTCTTCGTAGATGCAGCTGGTGAAAAAACTACATGTGAATAAAAAGGGATTTGTAATTCTCCACAAATATCTGCTAATTCTCGAACAATTCTACTACTTAGTGAAAACTGATGTACCATAGGCGCCAATTTTAGTCCAACAAATCCTTTATTTTTTGCATTTTCTAATTTATCTAATACGCACTTTCCTTCCAAAGGATTTACACAATAAAATCCCCAAAATTTATCCGGATACTTTTTTATTGCATCTTCAACAAGATTGTTTGGAACAGTTCCTACTTGTGGTTGAATTTCTCCTGTAATATATTTAGTCATTATTCTTACATCCATCATTCCTCCCGGAACCAAAATTCCCTTATCAATCCCAGCTCTTTTGTATTCTTCCAGTATCTTCTTAACATCTCCATAATCCTCATTCAAAATATGAGCATGTGCATCTACAATCATTATATTTCCCCTCCCAATGGATAATCTTCATTAATATGTACGACCCGTTGTGCTTTTTTCCCTGTATAACCTATCTTTTCAGTAATTTCAACTATATTGGGTATTCCGCATCCAAATTCTACTTGACTAGATATTTTTTCTTCTAATTCTCTTGAGTTTTCAAATTCTGTATTTATTTCAGTTTTAATTAGTAAGACATTATTGTATACAAGAAATTGATAGTTGTTTCCCACTTCTGGTATCTTCATTAATTGTTCTTCTACATAAAAGGGAGAATATTCTTTTTCATTGATTACAATTTGATCATTTTTTCTTCCTCTAAGAATCAATTTAGGCAATTTTATACCACATCTACACTCCTCTTCTATATATCCTAAATCCTGAGTGTCATATCTGATAAAAGGAGAGCCATCTTTAAGTAAAGTTGTAACAACAATATTCCCGATTTGTCCCGGTTCTAATTTTTCACCTGTTTCACTATCTAAAATTTCTACATATACATGTCCATTACATACGTGATAACCATTTTGTTCTTCACATTCTATTCCGATTCCTCCGCATTCCAAGGAGCCATAATAAAAATATGCACTGCATTTCCACAGTTTCTCTACTCTTTTCCTGAATGCGTTTGAACATCCTTCTCCAGTCAACCAAATTGTCTTAATGTTAATGTCCTTTCCAATCTCTAAAAAATTTTCATTTGCACATTCATATAAACACATAGCATATGAAGGACTTGTTAAAAGTACATTAACTTTCATATCTTTCAACGCTTTAACTGTTTTCTTGGGTTCTGAATAAGCTCCACCTTTTCCTACTGAAATAACCGCACATCCCATTCCGTCCTGTAATACCCTATGATATGATAAGCCGGCCGAACTCATCTCATATGGAAGTGCTACTGCTGCAATGTCTTTATTCGAAATAGGAAATAAAATCGGCATTTCTGGTGCCAAATCATGAATATAAAGATCCTCCCATGTATGTTTAACATATACAACAGAATCACTCGTTGTTCCTGTAGACAAAAAAACTTGTACAATTTTATCTTCTGGAACCGATAAAATGAGATTAGGATCATCTATCAATTCCTTTTTTGTTAAACAGGACAATTTTTCAAATTTTTCAAGACTAAAGCTTTCTTTATCTGTAATTCCTACTTTTTTGAGTTTCTCTCTATAATACTCATTATTTTCTATTACATGCTGAATAGTTTCAGCTATTGTTTCCTCTATATATGAATTCCATTCCCCTTGATTCCAGTACTCTAAAGGATATTCATTATCTACAAAGTACTTTTTTATAATTTCCTTCTTATCCGCCCATTGATAAAATTTGTTTCTTGCCCATTTCATATTTTTATCCTCTTTACTTTTCTACAATTGTTTCATTGATTTGAACACCAAGATGTCTTCCCGCTTTCATTGTATATCCTAAAACAATATCACCTTCTTTAAGTAATGTTGAATTTTTTACTTTGCCATTTTCTGATATGATTCTGATGTGCCAATCATCTTGGACTATTACATTAATTTCTTTATTTGAAGAATCTGTTACTTTAATGAGTAATAACGGTCTTCTTTCCATCTTAACTCTTCCAACAGCTACCACACGAGTATTTCCTTCAGAATCAACTGCTAATAATTTATCACCTGCTTTCAATTCCGATAAATATTTTGTGGTATTATTTTCAGCCAACACATACGAATGAAGTGCTCCTGCATTTACTCTAAATGGCCTTAAATCCATATATGGAAGAAAATGAGTTTCTGAACTAACCAATATTCCACCAGATGAAGTAGAGCCAATGATCATCCCTTCATCTTCCTTTAACAACGATGTTGTATCTATGCATACTCTATCTCCCATGCCTATATGTTCCACAGACTTTACTTTTAGTTTCTGAATGTTTATTTTTTTCTCCATAAATTTATCCAATTTCATTTTCAATTTTGGAATTTCATCAATATTTTTTGTATTCAATAAAACTGAGTAACTTCCCATCTCCATTGTCATTGTAGCAATCCATCCGTCATCCGCCGACTGAACTTGTTTACATACTTTACATTTATTTTTTTGTGAAAATGCAAGTACTAATTCTAGAGGTATGTTTGTTTCCGACTTAAATTCTATTACACATACCTCGAATCTATTTGAAAGCTCAATTGCGTTGTTCATCGACTCTTTATCATAGACCTCTACATAACTCGCCCATCTAATTGTTGGATATTCATCTGTTTTCAATTCAGGATCTTTAATAAGAGCAATAATACGATTTGGATATTCCTTTGAAATTTTCAATAAATCTTTTTTATTATTCTCATCCATCATTATAATTACCGAAATGTTCTGAGGAATTTGTTTAATAAGTTCAATTTGACTTATTTTAAGCATAATTCCTGAATATCCATTATTCAATGCTAATGGCAACTGTTCTTTAACCCCTTCTGGTTTTAAATTCATAAGATTAATCCATAATTCTTTACTGTTCATTGTAAACAATCCTCTTTTCGCTTTATTTTAAATAATATGTAGGTTTTCCATAACTTTCTTCTTTCATCAAACCTTCTATATTAACAATCCTCCCTTCTGGTACTAAAGTTAATTTATATGGAAAATCTACATTTATCCCTATTGAATTTTGTTTCCAATACATCGGAGATTCAGCTATTATTTCAATAAAATTTTTATGTTTCATTATCTTCCAAAAATCCCCAACCACATCAGTCGGAAGACTTAAAAAAATGTCTTGCAAATCATACATTGTAATTACTTTATTATGAATTTTTACTACATCTGATTGCCTTCCAAAATGCTTTATATACATCTGACCGTCCTTTTTCCATAATGACACAATATCCTTTGTATTATATCTAATCAATGGAAAGCACTCTTTTCTCAATGTAGTGACATGTAAAATTCCTTTTTTAGAAAAGCCAACTGGTCTTTTATTTTTTTCATCTAACACTTCCAAATAGAAATTTTTATCAGAAACTTTTAAATTTATATCATTATCTGAAACAGCAAGATTTCCCAATTCTGTTGTTCCATAAAAATTATAAATCGGTACTCCCCACAAAACTTCTAACCGCCTTCTACGTGCTTCACTTAATACTTCTCCAGCTGTACAAATTGCCCTTAATGAAAAATCTTTTTTAGTGTCATACCCCATTTTTTTTGCCACATATCCTAATAAAAAAATTTCCATTACATTTCCAGCCAATATTGTAGCTTTAAACTTTAGTAATAAAGTAATAGCTCTTTTATATCCACAATTCCTGTCACTCCTCCCTGCATGTAATACGCATCCGTTACGTCTATGTACAACTTCTGTAAATGTATGTGCAGGAACAGATAATGCAGAAGGAAATCTTATTAGTATCCGGTCATTTTCATTAAAATTAATAGGACTTTCTAAAATTTGTTCAACATATCCCATAAAGTCAGCTTTGGTAAACCATGTTGCCAGTGGTGTTTCTTCTGTTCCTGAAGTTTCGTGATATTCATAAAGATGTCCCTCATATCCTCTTACAAAATCTTCCGGTTTTAATTTTAATAATTCTTCCTTTTCTAACGTAGGTAATTCTTCGAATTCCGATATTGAAGAAACCTGTTGTATTTCATCATAAAACGGATTCCGTTTCGCTATATTTATAGTTCTATTTAATTCTTCCAAAATTTCATTCATATCTAAGCTCCTTTTTCATTCTTATAACTTCATCTATTTTTTTCTTTATATTTTTAAATTCATTTATTGTAATTGATTGTTTCCCGTCTGATAATGCTTCTTCTGGAGTATTATGTACTTCTACCATAACTCCATCACATCCCGCCATTATTCCAGCTAGACACATTGGTTCAATTAAACCTCTGCATCCTGTACCATGAGAAGGATCTATAATAATAGGCAACCTGGTCATAGTTTTTATGAGAGATACCGCACTTAGATCCAGTGTATTCCTAGTCCAAGGTTCAAACGTTCTAATTCCCCGTTCACACAGAATCACTCTCGTATTTCCTTCCTTCAATATATACTCTGCACTATATAGCCATTCTTCTATTGTGGCATTCATTCCCCTTTTAAGAATAATAGGCTTTCTACATTTTCCCACTTCTTTTAGCAAAGCATAATTTTGCATATTTCTTGTTCCAATTTGCAAATAATCAACATATTGTTCTAAAAATTCAACATCTCTGGTATCCAAAACCTCTGTTACTGTTTTTAAAGAATTTTCCTTTCCCACACTGTTTAATATTTTCACCCCTTCTTTCCCTAAACCTTGAAATGAATATGGAGATGTTCTCGGTTTAAAAGTACCTGCCCGTAAAATAGAAATCCCTGTATTTTTTAATTCTTTCGCAATTACATTCATTTGTGTATAACTTTCAACAGCACACGGACCTCCAATTATAAGAAACTCTTTAGAATCATATTTACATTGTTTTACTAATTCAAAATCCATTTTATTCTCCTAATACTTTATATATAGACTACTTTATTTATGTAGTATTTTAACACAAAAATTTACATTTCTATTTGCCATGTAATTTTTAGTAGTAAGCATGTAACTTTTACGTTCTAATATTGTCTTTAAGATTCTAGCTGATGTATTTTTATCGTAAACCTAGTAAACAAAGTATTTGAATGATTAGTAAGAAACGAAAATACAGGTGAGTCTACATCACTTTTGTATTTATTTTGTAGAACATTCAAATACTATAAATAGCAGAAGTAAGTTTCATTACCTTTGTTAAGCATTGATATAGTCGTTTGTATGACTAAATTCCACCTCTGGATTCGTTACTGTTCAGAGGTTAACTGGACTTAAGAAAACTGATGGTGTAGACTGATAACAGTCAAAGCCATCGGTTTTCTTTATCCAAATATCTTGGACACTCTGTCAAATATATTTGCCGATTCTTCCAGGCGCATCAAAACAAGCATGCTCATGCATTGGCAGAGATAATCGATACTTTCGAAACTCCTAAATGTCACGGCCTGCGCCTGTTTCCGCTTATAATTCCTCAGAAGCCGTTCGGCTTCGTTATTCGTGGCAGGTACTCTGGAGTTATGCAGGAACAGCAGATGATTCTGCATGTATTTCTCCATTCTCAAAAATAAATTATACCCGTCTCTATAATAATCATTTGCCGGAATGTCCCCGTATTCCTTTCTGGCGGTTTCCAGTATCTTCTGATATCTTTTTTCAAATTCGGAAACCTTTTTCAGCTCCGGCTCCTGGGGCGGCTGGAAACCTTTTCGGAAATGGATCATTTCCTGTACCAGTGAACGCATTTCTTTGTTCCAGGTGCGCTCCGGTTCGTTATCTATACTGTCTTTCAGATAACGCAGTACATGAGCAAGACATTCCTGATGATTTGCTCCATAATGATAAAAGGTACTGTCACGGAGGATTCCCTGATAATCCTCCGTGACAGTACCTTTTACCCCTTCATGCTCTTTTTTCTCACGTGCAAAGTATAGGGCTTTTCCGTCCGGTGTCACAAAGACATATACCTGACAGTTCTTTCCGTTTTCCCTTGCATTTGTACAGTCTGTATGCATGACAGGGGAAAGCAGCATCTCTGCGTAGGCAGTCCTGCGTTCAGGCTCTGTTTTTAAAGCAAACTCCCTGCTGAGTTTACTTATCATGCCTTTCGAAATATTCAGTTTTCCACCTGTTAAATCCGACAGGAATTTTCTGCTCTTATCAATGAAGTACAGCAGTCATTATTTAAAAGAAACAGAAATGCCCGGATGCTGCCATCATAATTCACGTCATCGATCACGCCATCCGGAAATGCAGCATGTACACGTTCTCCCGTCTGACTGTTATAATAAACATCTGCATGGTATTCCGTTACATCCAGAACCATACGGATCCTTACCGGTTGTTTTATGATTGTCCTTGCAGTCTTTTTGAAAGCACAGTCTTCAAGGACTTCTTCTGGCGGTGGAAGAAGGATTGCCGGCTGCGTAGGTTCCTGTTTCTTTCGGCTGTGCCCCTTATGACCGGGCTGTCCTCCCGGTTTCCTGCCCGTTTTTTCCCTGCTGTTTGTGGTCTTTTTTCGGCGGAGGACATTTGAAGAAGGAATAGAAGAATTTTCATAATCCCGGTTGATTTGTGCGCGAAGTTTCAAGTTTTTTCCCTGTTCTTCTTCCAGTCTAGCTGCTGTTTTATAAAACTGAAGGCGGAGTTCTTTTACTTTATCTAAAGCATCATCTCTTTGTTTTTCGGCAAAAAGGACACGCTTCTCCATCTCCTTTAGCTTCCGTTCGGCTTTTTTCTGCATCGCTTCAAACTCCAGGAGTATATCCTCCAGTACCTGGAACCAGTAATTACGGACACGGATAGTTTCTTTATGCGCTTCCGCTATTTCTGTCTGCAGTTCCAGAATTTTATGTTCATAATCTCTGCAATCCTTCTGGTGGAGTTCTTTCAGCTTGACATATCTCTCACCGGATTCCAGCTCTTTATTCCTTGCCTGTGCGGCTTTTAGCCGGCACATGAGTGTGATGTAATCATAAGTATTAGGCATACGTTTTCCTCCGGCACAGTTACTATTAAACGCCACTGATAATGTCTGTGATCTTTGAAATATGATCTTCCAGATATTCAATCATTTCCTTTTGTTTTTGGATAAATTCCTCTTGTATCTCAATCTGTTTGAGGTAACCAGCGAGAAGTTCATCACGTTTTTTCAATTCTTCTTTTAAATCGATGTCCATAAGAAAACCTCTCTTTCTTATGAAAGAGTATAACAAAAACATAGAAAAAAAAACGAATTTCCCAAAATCGTTCTTTCGTCAATCTGACTATGGATAAGTATTCGTTTTGCGATTGAAAAAGCATTGATATCAGCCATGAAACTTCGAAAACGGGCTCTGGAATCCAGAATCTGGTGTATAACTTTGTCCAAAAAGAACGGCAGGAAAAACTATAAACACAGTTTTTCCTGCCCAAAATGAATATCCACAAAATAAAAAAATAAATTTCGTTATTTTTTACAATGACTTATGCATACCTCTGAACAGTAACCTGGATTCAGAATTGGTAAATTTCATTCAAAATTTTGATTGATATTTTTATCATTTTTGTATATAATAAGAATAAGCAAAATGCTTATCGGTCATGACGGTTAGAATATCATGAACGTGTATGTTTAGCTTCCGCAAGCGACGGGGTGCTGTAAAGCGTAGAATATCGCTTACATGTATAGGACTTGTCGTAAGGCAAGTCCTTTTTACGTTAGGGGGATAAAATAATATGCGACTTGTTGCAATAAACACAGCTCTTTTGGATAAATACAAAAACGATTCAGAAATTCTTACAAAATCTAAACGACCATATGTATTGGTAATTCGTTTGAAATATAAAGCAAAAAAATATGATTTCGCTGTTCCAATACGTTCTAATATTCCTGCATCTGCTCCAAAGGAACAATATTTTGCATTACCTCCCCGTGCAAGTACCCGTCCCAAAAATAGACATGGATTACACTACATAAAAATGTTTCCCGTTACAAAGCAATATCTTGTAAGATACCGGACAGAAGGAAATGCTTTTGCACTATTAATTCAAAATATCATAGATAAAAATCAAAAAAAGATTGTTGAGCATTGCCAGAGCTATCTTAATTCATATGCAAAAGGGAATCATCCTGCTTTTTCAACAGATATTGACTATCTTATATCGCAGCTTTATCCGGATAGTAACTCCTTTACCGATTCGTAAATTAAAGAAGGTTCAATCGTTCTCTTTCAATTTTAAAAGCACATATTATAAAAAGCCATAGTCATATAAATTTGTTTCTATATGACTATGGCTTTTCTTTTATTCAAGCATATATCTTAATCACAATATATCTATTCTATTATTCCGGAAAACAACTAAACTATTATCGTACCGGCACTTGCTTATTCGGCTCTTCTCTGTGCTGTTGTTCCATCCTTTCTTTATATTGCTGCATAATGTACTCTTTCAACTCGGCTGAAAACTCTGAAATAATTGGAAAACATACATTCTAAACCTCCTCCACTTCGTACATCTGCAAACATCTTCTTTCGCTGTTCATCTGTTTTGGCATCATGGATAAAGCAGATTTCCTCTGGGGATAACCCTCTTGCTATCAATTCTTGTTTGATATAATCGTAAAGATTAAAAGGCTTTCCTCCTCCTGGTGTATCTATATCAGAAAAAATAATCTGTGTACCTGAAAACTCTTTGGAATCCATATATTCCTGGTACACATTTTTTACTACTTTATTCAGTTTTGATTCCTCATCCACAGGGGCAAGAGTATCTAATAATCGGGGATCAGTTCCTAAAAGCCTTGCTTCTCCGGTAAGTTTCAGCATATTATCGTCTTGGGGATCTACACCGCCATTCCGGATTGCGTCTGCCCGTTCTACAAAAGTTTCCATACAATTTTTTACATATTCACTGGCTTCTGACTCCACGGTGATACATTTTCCACCCCGCAGTTTCGGAACAGGAAGTTTTAGCATTTCTGCAAGCTGGATATCTGCAAATTCCTTAAACATCGTCATAAGCTCCGGAAGATTCACAAATTTATTAAACTTTGTTCGCATACGGTAGCCACTTCCTTCTTGGGCAAGTTCCAATGTTGTTGTGACTTCGCCAAACATATTGGCCCAGTCATCAAAATGTAACCATGGTTTAGTGACCAGGGTCTCAGAGTACACAACTTGCCAGGAGGGTGCTCTGAGACCTTTTCCTTTTTGTATGCTGATGACAGTATACAGGTCAATTCAGAGACAGGCAAGTAAATCAGTATTTTGATAATTTATGAGGCCAACAACAACTTGCTCAATCTTCTTGTTTTGTGTAGAATTTATTTGTAGATACCTTCCTTATTCTGTTCATTTGCTAACTGGCCGGTCAGCAATGACAGTTTAACTTAGGTATCTATTTTTGTAAAATTATTTACTCTCTACACTTTGAATTATACAAGAAGCTATTTTATCTTTTTCAGGCATATCCTCTTGGGTAAATTCAAAGAACTATTTTAAATCAATTCTATACGCTTTCAAGGTGTTCCAGTCTAACTCTTTCCGAAATTCGCAATATTCCAGATATTTTTTTACCTGCTCATTATAATTCATGATTTTGCCCTCCACGCTTTTTTCGGTAGTGTAGCATATTTCTATATAGAACACATCTGATATTCACGATGTTTTTGATTCACCTGAAAATTTCTCTTCATTTCCAAGTAAATCAAAAAAGCACAAGAGCATGAACCTATGCTGATTCTCACTCTCGTGCTTTACTTTTTATTTATATAGCTTTATTCCATTTCTAAATATTTTTCCCAAATTTCAATAGTATTCCCTCAGTTTTAATCTGTCGGATTGTTACTTCCTTGGAGGCGATATAAAACGTGTCATAATCACTGGCATATCAGATTTTTTCTACCTTTACGATTTTTCGTACTAGTTTTCTTGGAAATATTTCTGCACTGATATAGTTTTTATTGAAATGTCTCAACGTACCTTGGTAACGTTTAAAAGCAACATCCTATTTTGCGAGCACAGCACTTATATCATGAAAGATACTATAATGTGTCCTATTATTTGTCCCTCGATTTTGTAACTATCATACATAAATCAAGGGACAAAAGCTGATTCTACGCAAACTTTTCGCCCTTGATTATCGTAGAAATGCCTATTTACAGACTTTTCTTCATAGCCGGGGAAATTTTATTTTCACTCTAGCTTATTTAAAAGTTACATATTTTAAATTCTTATCCCTTTTTCAATTCTTCTAAATATTTACTCTTTTGTTCTTCAGGAATTTTCAGTCCTTCCATTGCCTGTTCTACCGGCCACCCCATTGTTTCCATAAGGTTTCTAATTGAAAGAAGAATTCCTTTTTGAATTCCTTTTTCTTCAACGCCTTTACTCAGATTACACATTAGACACCTCACTTTCTAATGTCTTTGTCATTTCAATTGAAAAATCATTCTCTAATATCTCTTTCTTTTCCTTTACTTCACGATCCGAATACAGAAAAACTTCTAATAGTTTTAAAATACCTGAAGCATATCATTCTTTTGTCAAAGTCTGCTTTATAAATACTCTAATGATGCCTTAATATATTCGTTTAATGTTTTCGGCAATCCGTGCCTTTTGATAACATCTGCACAATACCTTTTATAAATAGATTTTAATCCTTTAGTATTTGAAGAATCGTTTTTATGTACATAATAAATATACGCTGCTAAAACAATAATATCAAATGTAATAATATCAATATCCTGTAAATCCTTCAGTTCGTGTGCAATATTATCTACCATAATTTCCTTGGAACAAAAATAGTTCATCTTATGGTATGCAGCATAAGCTAAACTGTATACTTCCCCTCTGTCTTTTGAATTTCCTCGTTTATAATTCACAAGTTCATGCCCTGCAATATGGTTAAAAATCGTCGTATACAATGGATCTGTTCCATACACTCCATCTTCTTTTACGATTGTAACATTTTTCCCTATATATGTATCAACCATCTTTTTTGCATTCTCATCTAGTTCTTTATATACTTCATCATGGATATAAATATCTGTGAAACTCTCAAAAAGTGGCTGTATATACAGTTGTTTCATATTTTCAAAAGAGCAATTCTTATTAGATATTCTATCTTCAATTCCCACCATGAAAATATTAGCATCGAATAAAACGGGTTTATTCAACAAATCATGCAAAGGAGTTCTTTTCAATGGTGTTATCATCTGTAGTTACCCCCTTTTTGCACGAATCAAGGCAAAGAGTTCCTCATCATCTGTTTCTTCGTCATCTTCTTCCGTATCTTGCGCAAGAATATCATCAATTAATTTCATATCCAATTCAAGTTTTTTAGCATCTTCCAGAATTTCTTCCCTTGATGCATTCCCTGTAGAAAAGGCCCTTTCCATATCTACATATGTGGAACTATACGGAAGAACATAATTATTTTCTTTTTTATAAAGTTCTTCAACACGTTTTTTAAATATCTCAATCTCCCTTAACACATTTTTTATGAATTCATAATTTTTAATATATTCTTCGATATTTTTAATGTATCCTTCCTCTGCCAATCTGTAAATCACAGCTTTCAATGGCATTTGATATTTTACTGTTAAAAAAATCATCAAAGTCGCATACTGATGAAAGGTCATTTTACTGGTATCTGGAATTTTCATATTCACCAAATAATCTTTGATTTCTCTTAGCAGTGCTTCTTCTGGCAATAATAGTTCTGCCGCAAACCGGCTTGCACACATCTCATTTATATCTTTCAGCTTATTAAAATCACAGATATACGGCGTTTCTCTAAATTTTTTATAATCTTTGATATAATGATAAAATTCATGAGCAGCCGTAAAAATCTGATTAATCAATGGCTTATTTACATTCAATATGATATATGCACAATCCTTTCCAGTTGTTGGCACATAAAGCATACCATCAATATTTTCAGAATCAAATGGCACCAATTCAAATCTTATGTTACTATTCTGGTTTAATATCCAGTTGAAGATACTAGTTCCCATTGGCGCTAATGCATAGTCCACCCTCATCTGCCGTGCTGTCTGCTTAATATCTTTAATTTGCTCCGCTGACAAAGAAGATGTATTGAAATCATAATCCTTCTGGTAATAGTGTTCAAATAATTCTTTATAATTAATATCCGACATAACTACTCCTTTTCGCTAACCTCTCATATTTCTCCTTAATGCGAATGCGTTCAGCCATCTCTTCAATTTTCATCTTATCAGCCTCATCAAGACTTCCCATTAAATATACTAAGGAATCCTTTGTTGTTTCTTTAAAATATTCCTCCGTACTTTTTGACGCCAAATTACACAATTTGTTAAAAAGTTCAAGTGTTGGAATCTGTTTCCCGTTTTCCAACAAAGACAATGTTGATCTATTAATCCCTAGTTTCTCTGCAAATGCTGATTGTGAATCTGTTCCTCTTAATTCAATAATATCCTTGCAAAACTTTTCTCCATTAAATTCTTTCATGCTTACCCTCCTAAATATCTGTTTATAATTTTAACAAACCAACCATTGCATGTCAACAATATTGTTGCTATTCTTAACACTATTATACATGAATATTTTCTTTTTATTCAAGAATTTTGACATTTTTCTCACTGTATCATTCTTCCATATAATCAGTATAATAAGGAAGGACTGTTTATTTTTCCTTCCCTATCATAACTATTCTTAATTTTACAAATAGTTTCCTGCTATTTTCTTATGCCGCTTCATTCTTATCCAAAACCTCCGTAAATGCTTTTTTTAACCGATAAGATAACAACGTATTTCTTTTTTTGGATCTTCCCGCCCGTATTGCCTGGGAAAATGCCTGTTTGCTTCCCACAAGAATGACTTTTCTTTTTGCCCTTGTAATTGCCGTATAATATAGATTTCGCTTTAAGGTATGCCGCCGAAAACATGACAAAATCGGAATGATGACTACCGGATACTCGGAGCCTTGTCCTTTATGTGCAGTAATTGCATACGCATGAACAAGGTTCCAAGATTCTCCTTCCTGATATCGCATAACCCGCTCTTCTCCAAAATCTACTTCCATATATTTCTTACCGCTCACCTTTCCTATTTTTCGTACAATCCCGATATCTCCGTTGGAAATTTCATCTTCATTTTTCGTCTGCATTACTTTATCCTGTATACGAAAAATTTTGTTTCCATTTTTGATTTCCTGTTGTCCTATCTGGTGAGGATTGATTCTGTCTTTGATTTTTAGATTCAAAGCATTTGCGCTTACCTTCGTATCTTCCCTTAAAGGTGTTAATACCTGCACTGCATTTACATTTTTCCTTTGCAACTTCCACTCCATATCAAAAAGTTTCATAATCTTTTTCGCGGCTTCTTCATCATCATGTGCTGCTACAAAGGAAAAACTGTTATCATATACCAAATTTTGTTTGCCACAGTTGATTTTTATCGCATTCTCCAAAATAGTAGGGTTTTCCTGCCGGAAACATTGATCTAAAACAGTAACTGGAATGACTCTGGAGTCAATGAGTTCTTTAAATACATTTCCAGGACCTACTGATTCCAGCTGGTCTTTATCTCCCACAAAAACAATCCGACTTCCAGTCTTTATTTTCATCATCAGACTGGTAAACAGATGCATATCTACCATGCTACACTCATCAATGATGATCAAGTCATCGCAAAGCATTTCTCCAGCATTCCATGCTTCTTCACCGTCTGCTCCTGTAAGTCCGATACTTTTATGTATCGTCAACGCCGGATATCCCGTTGCTTCATACATTCTCTGTCGCGCTCTTCCGGTAGGTGCTGCCAATAAAATCATACTATCTATATTCAATTTTTCCTGTATCATAACAATAAAACGCAGCAGGGTTGTTTTACCACTTCCAGGTCCTCCTGTTATAATGGAAACTGGATTTTGAAAAACCATTTCAATCCCTTTTCTTTGCTTTTCCGCTAATTGTATGTTTTCTTTCGATTCCAAACCGGAAATCCATTTTTCTACATCATATCTTTTTATCGGATATCGGCTGAGCGCCGCAAGTTGTATAACAGCTTTTTGTTCCGACTCATAATTTTTCTTAGAATAAATTTTCGTATAGCTGCAGACAAGTTCCTTGTCATCTTTAATGAGTGAATTCCCTGCATCACGTATTTTCCGTTCTGTGACATGACCTCTTTTATCTCCTCGAAACAATAAGGATTTTGTTCTTGTCAAAATTTCAGGCACCTCTAAATAAAGATGCCCTTCCCCTTCTGCTTCTTTTAAAACATATAATATAGCTGCTTTTATCCGTAAAGGATTATCTGCCTGAAAATGTTTGACCTTCCTGGCTATCGGATCAACCGTTTTAAATCCAAAACCTTCCATTTCACACAAACGAAAGGGATCTTTTTTGATAATGCTGACTGCCTTGTGTCCAAAATGTTCCTGAATTTTTTCTATTTTCTTTGGTGTTACACCCGCAGAAGATAAAAAAAGAGAAAGCTGACGGATATTTTCGCTTTTATGGTACCCCTCTAAAATACTATCCAGCTTTCTTTGTGTAATTCCTGGAATTTCAAGCAAACGTTCTGGACATTGTTCAAAGACATAGAAGGTATTTTTCCCGAACCGGTCTACAATCCTTTCTGCGATAATAGGTCCAACCCCTTTGATCAATCCGGAAGAAAGGTACGCTTTCACCCCTTCTCCCGTTGTTGGCATCTGAATCTCAAAAGAAGCCACATGGTACTGTTTTCCATACCGTTCTGATTCTTTCCATTGTCCTTTTAAGGATATATCCAACCCTTCATTTCTTGGCAGTTCGCAGCCAACTGCTATAAACTGCTGTTTCCCAATCTCCTTCTTCCCTTCTGGAATTTCATCTTCTGTTTCATATACCGCCACAGTATATCCGTTTTCCTGATTATAATAGATGGAAGAAGCGTATCTACACTCTAACAAGCTATTCCCTCCTTGTAACCCACATATAGCGTCCAGAAAGTTTTACATAGTAAATCCCTTCTTTTTCCAGTTCTTTTTTGATGACCAACATTTTTTGAGCTGGAAAATCCCGAATTGCTGCAACTCTGCGAAACCCTTTTTCGGTTCGGATACTGCACAACCCGTCTTTTCCTATGGAAAAAGAGTTGACTCCTTCTGATGCCAGCTTCATGGAAATATGATGAAATTTTTCTCTTCCTTCCATGATATACCAGTTTCTTGCTACTTTCTCTGCTTCATTCAATTCTTCGGAAACACTTGGGCTCCGTTCTTTTTCCATTTTCTTTTTCACCGTCTGTTCCTGTTTGGGAGCTTTCACAACCGGAGCCGCCCTTTTCAAAGACTGTTCTTCAGGTACCTCTGCTTTTTCTTTCCTATTTTCAGCTACCTCTTTAAATGTTTCTTTTTCTGCTCCTTCTGGCCTCTTTTTCAGCTGGCGAATCACCAAGTACACCAGCAGAACTGGTACTGTCAGGGACAAGGTATTCACCAGAATTGCGAGGAAAAACGGCCATAAAAATGGGGCTAACAGAAATCCTACAATCCCCGAAGCAATACAAAAATTTTGATACTTTTTGACAAAGTATTTCCATTTACTACTCATAACAGCACAAGTTCCTTTCTGTTAAAAATGCTTCTATTTTTAGTCAAATCCATAATTGTTATACTCTGATTCCTGTACACGCTCAAATTCTTCATCTACCAGGTTACGTTTTCTACTATCACCGCGTTTTCGCTCCGGTGCACTTCTCTTTCCTTGTCGCTTCCTTCTTTCTGAATTTTCTTTCGCTCTTTTTCTCTGCTCAGATCTTTTTTTAGGCGCTGTTTTCTTTTGCCTGCTGCTTCTCTTATACGAGGTTGTCGTATTTCTATTGGGTTTTCTTACACTTCTGCGATATCCTTTTTCTTCCTCTTCGTACTCTTCTTCCTCCAATTCCTCTTCTTCATACTCATCATCTTCATAGTCATTCTCGTAGTCGTCTTCTTCATATTCTTCATCATCATAATCGTTGTCCTCTGACTCTTCCTCGTAATCATATCCTTCCTCTTCATCATTTCGTTTTCTAAGCAATTCAATCCGGAGCACTGTAATCTTATCCTTATACACCATATCTCCATCGTCATTTTCGTAATTGTCATTTAAAAGTGTTCCATGTATTCCAATATAATCGCCTTCTTCAATGTACTCTTCAATATATTCAGCGGATTTATCAAAAGCTGAACAGGAAAAATAGTCATATTTTTTCCCATCCTTTTTCTTAAAAGAACGCTTTACAGAAATACGAAAATTTGCAGCCAGACCATATTGAGGTGTTTTCTTATTCCTGCGCCGTTTTCTCTTAAATTCATTGATTTCAGGCTCTGTAGCAACATATCCTGTCATAATAAGTTCGTTCATAATTGGTCTCCTTCTTTAAATTCTGGCAGGAAAATTCTTTCCTGCCAAATAGGTACAAAAAAAGACACTTGGAATTTTCATTCTAAATGTCACATCCTAAATCCGCATTGTTTCCAAATCATACTGAAAATCAGAACCAATGCATTTCACAATTCTTTTTAAAATTTCGTATAAGTTCAGGCTGTTCTCTTGTGCCGGTCTTTTGCCTCTTATGTAATTTGGCCAGAAACAATATTCATAAAACCGTTTCACCTGCATACGCGGTGAAATATAAGGCCCCTGAAACTCATCTTGCTGTACCTTTTCATTTCCTTCTTTTGAAAGCAGTTTTAAATGCAGTGCCTCGCTGTTACCTTTCTTGTCCATCTGAAGCCAGACAGTATGATCTGCCAGACGGATACTGCTGTGCATCATATAAACATCTTCTCCACTTCGGCACCAGATAATCTCTCCGCAAAGCCCATTTTCAAATTGTGACGTAATACACACTCCATTTTCCGGAATATCTGCAAAGCAAATCTCATCATCAACTATTGGCATGGTTCTTCTCGCTTTTTTAGAATCGCCTACATCTTTTCGACACGCTTCAAACATTTGTTTTGTATTCTCATAATTTTTATTCTGTTCATCTTGATAGTTTCTCATCCTGATTCCTCCTGTTCTCTGATAACATCTCTACTATGCAGCCTTTTTATGTTTCTTCAAATTTTATTTTATATCTCTGGTAACCTTCGGGATCACAATCTTTTAATTTTTCCGGATAAAAACGTATTTTCTCATAAGTACAGTATCCACTCCTATTTCTTTGTCCTGTCACTTCCCCTAATCCATTTTCTATAATCCATGACAATATTTTTCTTCCATGATGGTTTGTATCAACATAAGAACAATCTTTTTCACACACCTCATTCAAATCAACTGTCAAAGCAGCCCATGATGATGGATACCTGTGTTTCCAGTTCACCATCTCAATCGCCAGATTTCCAGTCATTGAATACTTATCCACCTTTAACTGTATTGGAAATTTCTCTCCGAAAGCCTCATACATAACTGTTTTTGGTTTCTTCTGCTTTCTGAAGTTCTCGTATTCTTCATCACTGCACCCTAGCCAGAAAAAATAGTTCCAATCAGGTATCGGCGGACGATATCCTTCTAATTGTTCTACCTTGATCTGTTTTAATGGAAGTAGCATTTTTCGCCCTTCCTTCACAGCTAAAAGCAGCGGTTTTAACTTTTCTTCCAGATAAATTCTATCAGGACAGATATCGATCCAATTTCCTTTTATCGTCGTTAAAAACCGTTTTCCGTCCAGTGTCCTGATTTCAGAACGTTCTGCAAATAAACTGTTCTTCAGGAAACTGATAATGTTATTTTCCGTAGCCTGAAAAATAATTGCCTCTCTGCTGCACATCTCACTGTGGATTCCTTTTAAATACTCTTGGTTCATGATTTTCCTCCTATTCTTCTTTCTTTTGTGGCGTAATACTATCCTCCTTTTTATTTAATTGAAATAAAAAAAGGCACCTAGAATATCTTCATTCTAAATGCCTGATAACTCTTTATTTCTTGCCGAAACAGCCACCTGTTTCAAAACTTGCTTCCGATTCTGTATCGGAAAAAATTTTTGTACTCATCTTTCACTTACATGAGTATAAATGTTAATTCATTTTCACTTTACCACAATATATAGCATGTGTCAATATTTGCGTACTATATTTAGATATATAAATTTTAATAAAAGAAATCTCATGGGGCATGATCATTCTTACTCTGCTACTGCCTGTGAAAAAATTTCCCAACGTCCTCTTACATTTTCGCCTTTATCTGTACTTCTTCCGCAATATTCCAGGTATTTTTCCTGCTTATCATAATTATCAAAAAACTCTTTCACCCATAACAGATACGCATCTTCTTTTGCTTCGTCTCCGTACACCATATCCATTGCTGCAACTACCATTGGAATGGACAGCTTTTTCATCTTATCAATTTTATCTGTAACCTTTTCGTCTAACTTATCAAGTACGTCTAATGCATGTCCAATGAGATGTATGCTTTCCTTTGAATCGCTATTCAATACTTCAACATATTTTTCAATATTTTTCTGATCAAAAGCAGTATATTCATATCCGGAAATAAGCATCAAAATCTGGCAGGCCACTTTGCGCATATTATCTGACTTAATATCACCTTTTGTAATTCCTGTCTTTGCCCAAAATGGATGCTCCATAATTTTATAAAGTTCTGTACTCACATCAATATTTAAAAGACCTGTCAGGATCTGGGCTCCATTTAAACGCTTTCCACTGTTCAGACGCACAAACATATCTCTTACTTCTTTTTCCGTACAATCCCACATTTCAAAAATCAGAACTTCTGAATTCAACAGTTTATCTTGTACAACTTCATCTAATTGAGAAAATCTTTTCCCTGCAATTTCATATGTTTCTCCATCAACTATAACCGGATCAAGTTTTTTAGAAAGTGGGAATTTATCCCCTTTATATTTCTGCAATGTAGTAATTCTCTGCTTGCCCTCTATCACATAGTTTTTGTTGTCTTTCTTCCAAACATATACCAAATTAATAGAATATCCTCTTAGCAGAGAATCCACTTCCAATGATTCCATATATCTGGTCCATTGTCCTTCTTTTCGCTGAAAGGGATGTGAAAAATCAAGTTTTCCCTTTCCGGACTCTCTCAATAACGATGAAACAATTTTAGGCTTACACGTAGATTCCATTTTCAAACACCACTCCTTTATTTTTTTATTATTCTATCACGATATACAGTGCATTGCAAACATACGGAACCATTTGAACAATTATTTCTATAAAAATCAGAATATTTACCTATTTTCTATCCACTGTATCGTTTTTTGGACAATAGCCGATCTTTGTTCAAAATGTAAATAATGAGATCCTTCTAGTAAAATCACTTCTCCATTTTCTTTATCTGCTATAATATCCCTATGTAGCTGTTCCCACTGCGGCATAGTTCTGCAATTCTCTTTTGAAACAAACTGCAGTATTGGTATTTCTTTTGGAATCTTCATATTTTCTACTGCTTCCATACTCTTTTCAAGATTTTTCATTTTCCATAATTCGATTGCCTCTTAGATTAACACCTCCAAAGTCCTGGCTCTGATCCATATCCGGATCTTCAATTCTTTTAAAATTCACAGGATTTACTACTGTTGCTACTGTAATCAGGTTGTACTCTTCAATTCCTTTTACTTTTGCTATCTGCTCTGCATCTTTAGGAATAACTGTTTCAAAAGAATTATCTGTTGAAACTCCATAAGCTCCATTTTCTAAACGATAATTGTGAACGCCTTCATAGTCTCCTTCTGCTCCTGTTATTTTTGATGCCTCTTCAAGCCGGGTATGTCGATTAGCCTCATTCAGTTCCAGTCTAAATGTAGCCCCAACTGCTTGCCGCGTAGAATCTTGTACATTGACACTTGCAGACCGACTTGCCAATCCTGCCATAAAAAAACTGCTAATCACTACAACTATTAACAGGAGAAGAAGGCTTTTTACAGGTTTTCGAGTAATGGAACACATTCCCCGTCGTAAGATACTCATATTTTATTCTTCTCCTTCTATAAAGCTTTTTATATTTCGATTCAATAATTCCTCATATCATTTGTTCGCATATAAATGCTATTTACTGCAATAATTTTCCATCTATAATAAATCTTAACAGGATATCAACTCATTTCTGATAAAATTTCTTTTGGTTTTTTCCTCATGATCATAATCCCTGCTACTGAAACTGAAATGAATAGCAATCCACCGATTGCAATTGTATCTTTTATCAACATATCTGGCGTAACTTCTATTTCTATGTTCTGTAATTTCAAATCCGGTGCGGTATATCCGTCTGCAAATACCTGATTTTCCGTTGCTTCTTTCTGCTCTTCTGCCTGACTCTGGGATTGCTGTGCCATATAAGATGCTGTCATTTTGGAAAGTGCAGGCGATATCATAAATGACAATACTAATCCCAAAACTCCAATCAGCATAGCTTCCCAAAGAAATTGACTCCAAATTTTCTTCTTGCTTTCTCCTAACGCCATAAAAATACCAATTTCCTGTGTCCGGTTCTTCATCCAGAACAAAAAGATCAGACTTAATATAATGAAACTCGCTGCCGAAACTACAATTAACAGCATTTCACTTAACTGCTTCATATTATTAAAGTTCTCAGCCATACTCTGAATATTTCCATTGCTATCAATTAAATCATATCTTTCCCAGTTAATGTCTACTTTTTCAATTTCCTTTCTTACCGCATCATATTGGTCTACATTCCCCACTTTAAAAATCGCATATCGGAACAACGGATTTCCCTCTTCACCAGATGGTTTCTCTGGAAAATTCATGTCGGTAAAAATTGTATTTTCTGACCGATACGTATCTCCTGACATAACCGGTTCCAACTTCTGCACCGCTTCATAGATTCCTACAATCTTCGCACTATAGACTTTCGAATTCTCCTTGTCATCCCACTGATTGAACTGTAGACTGTCGCCTACTTGCAGTCCGTTTAATTCTGCCAGTTCTTTTGAAATAACACAAACATCTTTATCCTCTTTGGTTGTCATTCGTCCATCTACCAGCTTAATTTTTCCTGCTGCAACATCCATATCCATTTCCATAATTCGATTGCCTCTTAGATTAACACCTCCAAAGTCCTGGCTCTGATCCATATCCGGATCTTCAATTCTTTTAAAATTCACAGGATTTACTACTGTTGCTACTGTAATCAGGTTGTACTCTTCAATTCCTTTTACTTTTGCTATCTGCTCTGCATCTTTAGGAATAACTGTTTCAAAAGAATTATCTACAAATGACATCCAAGATCCATCTTCAAATTTTTTTGTCGTTACTCCTCCGTAAGTCCCTTCCTTTCCTTCTCCAATTTTTTCTGTTGCTTCTTCAAGTCGTGTATGCCGATTTGCCTCACTCAGCTCCAGCCTAAATGTAGCTCCAACTGCTTGCCGCGTAGAATCCTGTACATTGACACTTGCAGACTGACTTGCCAATCCTGCCATGAAAAAACTGCTAATCACTACAACTACTAATAGGAGAAGAATGCTTTTTATGGGTTTTCTAACTACAGAATAAGCACCGCGTCTTAACACATTCATTTATGAAACCTCTCCTTTTTCTCTTATATTTTCTTCGTGTATTTTCCCTTTTTCTATTTTAATAACAACATCTGCTGTTTCTGCCATACTTCTACTATGGGTTACTACAATTACACATTTCCCTAATTTATGTGCTGTTTCCTGAAGAAGCTCAGTAACTTCTCTGCCAATATCTTCATCAAGATTTCCTGTTGGTTCATCTGCCAATAATACTTTAGCTGGACTCGCTAAAGCTCTTGCAATAGCCACTCTTTGCTGCTGTCCTCCAGAAAGTTGTAAAACTTTCCGATCCCAATCTTCCTTTTGGATCCCAACAGCAGTTAATAGTTCTTCAGGATTTCCATTTCCTCCAAGCATAACATTTTCCTTTGGAGTTAAATAATCAATCAAATTATAGTTCTGAAACACTAAGGAAACATGTTCTTTTCGATGATGATTCAATCCACCCTTTAGAATGTCCTCTTCTTCATACAAAATAGTTCCAAGAACAGGAACATCCAAACCTGCAAGCAATGATAAAAATGTTGTCTTTCCTGATCCACTTGCACCTAAAATGGCATAAACCTTACCTTCTTCAAATTTATAACTAATCCCATTCAAAACATTTTTACTTTTATTTGTTTTATAATAATAAACTATATTCTTTACTTCTAAAACCACATTATCGCCTCCTAATCAATCTACATTTTCAAATCCAATTTCTACTTCATCTGGTAATTTTTCTTCTCTCAAAAAAATACCTTTTGTTTTTAAATATCCCCTTATCACATCCATCTCTGAATTATGAATAGGTGTTTGCCTTTTGGATCTGTACTTTTCTTCTGCACTTCTAAAAATTATCCATATCCTTTCCTCATAAGATTTTAAGCTTATTTCTAAAACAGAAAGTTCTGGACGTTTGTCGATAAAATAATACAAAATACTTGTTAAACATAATTTAAGTGCATTTTTATTTGCATATATACAGTTGTCCATTCCATCATACAAATCCAATCTAATTCGAATCCCTATCTTTCTTAAATCATCCTCTACAGATTCATATAGTTCTAATATTGGTACAACAATTTCTATCTTATTTTCCATACTATCCCTCCATATCTGATAATGTATCTTTAGGATTCGTCCGCAAAACAGGTATCACTGATATACCAATTCCAATGAAAAGTATCATAGCGCCACTCATAATAAGCATTCCAATATCTGATAAGTGTGGACTAATTTCTATTGCCAGTGTAGAAATACTTTTTCCTGCAAATAATACTCCCTTCAATTTTTCTGCCAAAATATTCCCTATAACAACAGCAGATACAGATGAAACTGCAAATACCAAAAAACTCTCTAATAATAACTGTGATAATATCGAGCATTTATTTTTTCCCAAACTGATATAAACTGCTATTTCTTTCTTTCTCCCCCTCATCCACATACATAGAAGGAGCGTTATAACAATTGCAGATGTTCCTAATGTCAAATATAACATTAAACTTACAACCTGCATAACCTGTTCGAGTGGTTGTTTCATTTGACGAAATAGCATATCAGACTTTGTCAGTTCAACTTTTTCTCCTAATATATTTGCCATTTCTCCCTCTATCTTTTCTAAATTTTCTGGATTTTTCAAATATACGGAAATACGTTCATATCCGCTTATTTCCTGTAATGCTGCTATAGATTCTGTTTTTGTGTAAATAGTATTTTCAATCCTATAAACAGATGCCATTTCTTTCGACTGATTTCTTTCCGAACCAGACAAATAATATCCTGATATCACTCCATCCATTTTCTTCCCGCCATCTGTTTCGAAAGTAACCGTATCTCCAATCTCTAACTTGTTAGTCTCTGCTAATATTTGATTGATAACAACTTCATTTTTCTCTTTTGGATACTTTCCTTTTACTATCCGGATTTCACTTTCCGCAAAAGCACCGTCTAATTTTAAATCATCATAACCAACCAATCGAACCTGAAGATTTTCTGTATTTGTATTTTGGTTTTCCGTTACTGTTTGGAAATTTGTAGGATATGCAGATAATGTTGCATTTTTATTAATCTTATCTATTCCCTTCAATTTCTGTATTTTATTTATATCCTCCGTTGTGATCGGGTTGTTATTTTCCATAATTCCTGCCAATATTTTTGTCTTTGTTTTTTTCTGCAGTTCGCTTTTTGCCTCATTTGATGCTTTTAAAATAATCCCTGTACTTAAAATCATCGCTTCTGAAATCAAGAGTACCAAAAACAAAATTACTGTTTTTGATTTTTTTCTTATCAAGTAACGCACTGCTCTTTTCGCACTTCCCAATTTATCTCCTCCTACTATTTTTGAAAATGATCTATAATTACACGCGTAGCCAAGAATGTTCCATCTTCCTGATATTCCCCATACAGAAAGACTGCTGATGATTTTTTTACATCTTCTTTTGTTCCCGCCTCTAAAGTTACATTCGTACTTGTAGAATTCGAAATTTGAAATTGTGTATTATCAGCATACTGTACAGAAATTTTTTCTACACCTTCTGTATTCTCTCCAGCTGCTGGTGCAGTCATAGTATCTTCTGTAACACTTCCTTTTCCGAGTGTGCATCCTGTTTCTGTAAAATCAATTACTGTTCCAACCAAATTAGCATTGCTTAAAGCACTTGTTCCTTCGCTCTTCTCCGTGCTATTTTCAGTTTGATTTACACTATTTGTTGAATTTTCTGTTGAAGGAACTTCTGGTTTATTACTGCTATCCTTCTCACAGCCTGCTAAAGTTCCAAATAAACAAGTTGCTAATATCACCATTGCAATTTTTTTCTTCATAATTGATACCTCCAATATTTTTATGTCTTTATTATAAAAATATCACTTATGTTTATCACGTTTTTTATGTGTAATTTATGTGTAGAATTAAAAAAGTGTTGTAAAGCTCCACAAATTATTGATTTGTCCTTCTAAAGTTTCATAGTCCCATAATTTTTCGCTTCTTTTTTTACTATTGGGATCATGGACACAAATCTTTCCATCTTTCATTCCTGTCAAGACGATAAAATGTCCGGTTGTTGTAAAATCTCCTGGACGCATGGCACAAATAATCGGATGTCCTGATTCTAATTCTGTCTGAATATTATCTTTATCCAAAGAAATTTCTCTTCCCTGAATCCCAAAATGGCTTCCTATATCTGTCATCATACTCCAACTACTTCCTACCCCTTCTACATAATACCCATTTTGTTCTGCATACTGTGCTACTTGATAAGGTGTCGCCTGCTTATTCCCCGTGAGACCTACAATAACCATAGAGAGTGCTGTTGGACCACACCCATTTACTGCCAACATGCCGTCTCCATAATTCTGATATCCCCATCTTTCATCCCATTGCAATAGTAATGGGATTTCTCCACTTTTTGCTTCTTCTACTATTGTAGCTGGTAAGTTATCTTTCTTTTCAGGATAATCAAACACAAACTCTATAGTCTCTATATTTGCTGTTAACAATTCTAAAAGTTCTTTGGGATACTGATCTTGATTTTCTATTATATCTTTTATACGAGAATCGTAATTTGACATCTTTTGTAATGTTCCCATCATATCTCCATTTTCCACAGTTTGATCCACCATATTTTGTAATTGTGTATCCTTGTATTTTCTATAGAAATACACCCCCATACAGCTTATAAAAACAATAATTCCCAAAAAAACTATACATTTTAATACTCGTGTTTTTCTCTTTCTTCTACTCTTTCGTACCATTCTTATTTAACCTCCCTTCAGCTTTATAAAATTCACCTTATTTAGTGTTACTGATAACATTCTTATATTTTATATCCGTGAAACTATCAAACCATTCTTGCATAGTAAATTCTTCCCTAGCCCCAAAAAGGAAAAGGGAGATTCTATTACAAATCTCCCCTTCCTATAAGACGTCTTTTTACATCTTATGCAGTTTTTGCGATATTTGCATTAGCATTTCTAGTCACTACTCCGTTGTTTCCACAGTATCCCACGCAATACGCTGGTCCTGCATAGTGAGAATTTTCTACTACTGTACCACCACTACATTTACATCCCCATTTGCCGCCTTCAAAGTCTGCTCCTGTCTGTAACTTTCCTGCTACGATTTTTCTCATACCAGCCGCCTCCTTTCCGTCTGATTTTTTCTATTTTAAATTATCTTTGATAATCTAAAACCTTTCCTTAATAATACGGTACCGCATCTATCTCTTCGATCACTTCCGGCTTTTCTTCCAAAATGCTGTAATACGAAATCAGTTCTCCTTTTGTGGCATACCTGTGAGCACCGCAGACTTTTTCTTTCCTCTCCATATCAATTCCTTCTGCTTCATAACATGCTGCATAACAAAGTCCGCACAAATTTCTCGCCCAGCATTCATTACATCTTGTAAGGGATTTTTCATCGTATTCTTCAATATAATATTTCTTTATCTTTTCCAGATCTGCCCCTTCAAACACATTTCCTATATCCGGCGCATCTCCAGTTTTTTCGCACAAAAGGAATTTTCCATCTGTCTTGACATAAACTCTCCGGTTCCCAGGAATACAGCAGCCGTTTCTTCTGAGGTCCTTGCACGGTTCCTGTGTCTGTCTTCGGTTATGTATCCGTACCAGTTTATCCGTTACAATCCCTGCCACATAACTTTTGGGATCCTGCTCTTCTAAATCCCTTGTCAGTGCCCATCCTTCAATGGCGTCTAATGTGAAACCATCCAGTTCCTCTCCGATAAACTCCCCATCTCCGGCATATTCCGTGGAAATATCCTCTTCTCTTACACTTCCGTATTCTACATAATCACATTTCTTCACCATTTCTTTCGGCAGCCAGTTCAGTCCTTCAAAAAACTCTTTGATTGCATCCAGTTTCTTTGCACTAAATGGCGGACAGACCACCGTATTGATTACAATACTTTCCTTTGCCCTCTCTCCAAAGGCTTCTACCAGATATTTTAATCCCTGTATTGCTTTCCCAAAGCTTCCTTTTCCTCCACTCATCACTCTGTACGCATCGTGGATTTTCTCCGGTCCGTCTATGCTTGCCAGAACACTCATTCCTTCCACCCCTGCTACATATGCTGCGATTTCCGGTGTTACCAGTGTCAGGTTGGTAGAGAAAGAAAAGGTCAGTTCTTTTCCTTTTATGATCTGTCGGCTGTAATCTATTGTCTTTTTCATCAGTTCAAACTGCACCAGCGGTTCTCCGCCATAAAAGGATACTGCCACTTTATCTCCGCTGTTATCCCTTGCATACTCCACAGCACGTTTGGCCACTTCCCAGGTCATAGCTTTTGGCGAAAAATTCCGGTATCCTTCATTATGTTCATTATAAATACAATACCGGCATCTCATATTACACTGTTCTGTCAGCTCCAGGATAACCTGCTGCAGATCATACCGTAGCAAATCCCTTAATGTTTCGTCTGTTTCCTTTACAAACTTTAAATCCGGTGAAATCTGCAGGATATGCTCTGTTTCTATCATCTCCCAGATATTTCTGTATGCAGCCTCCAGTTCTTCTTCAGAAGATCCTTCCACCTTCTCCGGAAGGCTTGTCTCTTCAAACAGGCTTTTTAATATCTGGTATTCATTTGCCCCGCACTCAAACACTTTTCCGGTTCCTGTATCATACATATACTGTTTGTTTCTGGTAGTGAAAACAGTCCCCAGACTGTATCCTCTCTCTACATCAATGGTCCCTTTGATCTTTTTCAGGTGTTCGTTCATTTTTCTTCTCCTTTCAAAAACATTTTCTATCATATGTCTATCCACTTCATACCTTTTTCTGTTGTTCTTTGTAATACATAGTTTAAATTGTTTTTTTATGATTTTTTTGTTTTTATTGTATGTTTTTTGTGTAGATAACATCTCCTACATTTATTCAAAAAAAGAACATCCGCCTGTAATCACAACAAACGGATGTTTTTCTAGTCTTTACATATTATTTTCACTTCTATACCTTGATCAGTATTTTTTAATTCACACTCATAGTGATGTAACTCTACAATCATTTTTACAATATAGAGACCTAAACCACTTCCTCCAGCCTTTCTATTTCTAGATTTTTCTCGTCTATAAAATGCATCAAATAATTTTGGAATTTCCTGTTCCGAAATATGCTCAGCATTATTCTCAACGGAAAATATTACATCTCCTCCTTTTTTATACACCTTACACCAAATATTTCCATTATCCGGCGTATACTTTACCGCATTGCTAATTAAATTGCCAATTACTTTCTGAAAAAGAACTCTGTCCGCATGAATA
>ERZ791625.196-NODE-196-length-50877-cov-5.869860_pt1 | contig 50877 bp, 43 predicted proteins | sample MGYA00510267_ERZ791625 | MGnify/ENA primary metagenome ERZ791625 (study PRJEB30046, sample SAMN00715229) | human gut metagenome | study: EMG produced TPA metagenomics assembly of the A metagenome-wide association study of gut microbiota in type 2...
GGGTCACCATGTACGACTACATGAAAGCCTTGCAGGAACGATTCGACGAAAAGCAACCGGAACAGCTCGTCTACGCCGTTCAATCCGCCCGTGAGGGCCTGTGCGATGGCATAGATGCCGAAAGCCGCAGGAAACTGCTTCGGCTGCTGGACGCACAGAACGCGTTGCTGGTCGAAGCCAAGTTGATGAGCTTCACGGCGGGCTTCAAGCTGGCGGCCGGCATCGCTGGAGAGCTGGGAACGCTCTACTCCTTCGATGCCGACGAGGAAGAAAAAGCAAAGGAGATGATCATGAATGGCTAAAAAGCGCGCCAACGGCGAGGGCAGCATCCGCAAACGCGCAGACGGGCGCTGGGAGGGGCGCTACACCGCAGGCTATCACCCTGAAACCGGAAAGCGCATCATCAAAAATGTGCTGGGTAAGACGCAGGCGGAATGCAAGGCAAAGCTCAGTGCCGCAATGGAAGCTACCCGAGGAATCGATGTCAGCCGTGCGGATGAGTACACAGTAGCAATCTGGCTGCGCAGCTGGTATGAGATCTACGCAAAACCGAATATCCGCATCTCAACAGCAAACCGCTATCAACTGATGGTCGAACAATACACGATCCCACGCATCGGCAGCATCAAACTGACAAAGTTGACTTCCCATGACTTACAAAAGCTCTACAAGGATCTGATGGAAAACGGACGCATCGACCGCAAGAGCGGTCATGGCAATCCGGGACTGAGCAGCACGACCGTGCGAAGCCTTCACCTGATGCTGCACAATGCCTTCGAGCGGGCAGTCAAAGAGCGCCTGATTCCACGCAATCCAACTGAAGACTGCATCGCTCCCAAAGTTCAGAAGTTCGAAATGCAGATCCTCCAACCGGAACATATCAAAGAATACCTCAATGCAGCAAATGCCCGCGGACTCCTTCCCATGTTTTATCTGGAGCTGGTCAGCGGATTGCGCAAGGGCGAGTTAACCGCGCTTCTCTGGTCTGACCTCGACATTCAGAACCGCACCATATACGTCAGCAAGCAATATGTCAAAAATCCCAATGGTGAGCTGACGCTCTCCCGTCCCAAAACGGAGACTTCGGTCAGAAAAGTCAGCATTCCACAGGAGGCTGTCGACCTGCTGATGGTGGAACATGGCAAGCATCCTGAGAATCCCTACATGTTCCCCTCGCCGGCAACCGGCGAGATGTACTACCCAGACTCCGTCGTAAATCTGCACAAGAAAATCCTGAAAGACGCCGGACTGCCGCACATCAGATTTCACGACCTCAGACACCCGTATGTCAAGCACACGACAAAAATTTTTAGCTTGCGCTTGATGGATTTTCAAGCGCAGGCTTATCCTGATGCTCGGCGAAAAACTCGCGGAGCTTGTCAGCTTCATCGGGGAGGACAAAGCCAAAGCCCTGTCCGTCCACTCTGCAATAGAAAGCGATTTTCATGACTGCCACCTCAATCGAAAATGTCTTGGATTTTATATGCGATCTCAATGCGCTTATCGGGGTACACCAGCACCCTGTCGATCAGCAGCTCGGCCAGCTCGGTGGTCAGCGTGTCCGCATCGAAAATCACCTTGGACGCTTCCTTGCGGCTATCTTGCCGTGCCTGTTCGTCCTGCTTCTGTTTCGCCTGTGCCAATACTGCGGCATAGGCGTTTTTCGTTTTCAGCAGCAGCTCGTCACACGCGGCCTTTTCTGCCTTGTAGGTATTCAGGTCGATCTCGCCCATGAGATAGCGTTCATACAACGTGCGCTTGCCGTCTTGCAGCGTCTCAATCTGCTGCTCATATTCGGCGCGTTCCGGTACGGAGGTATCCACCCGGAGCGTACCGTCAGGGGCAAGCGGCGCGGTGGCTTCCATCTGCTTTTTCAGCGTCAGGAATACCGCCTGTTCCAGCTCCGCGGCGTTCAGGCGCATCTTGTGGCAGCGGCTTTCTACGTCCGCCTCGGAATGGCGGCAGTGATAATATGAAGTTTTCTGCATGGTGCGGGACAGCGCATGACCGCAGCAGCCACAGAAGGCTTTGCCTTTCAGCGGGTAGTCCCGCTTTTTCTTGTTTGGCTGGGAAAAGCGGAGCTGGCTGGCCTGCACGGTATCAAACACGGCTTTCTCTATGATGGCCGGGTGATGGTCGGGGATGATGTACCATGATTCTCTGTCCTTTAGGCGGCTTCTGGTGCCGCCTACTTCGAGAACCGCCCGCTTGCCGATCACATACACGCCGGTGTAGCGTTCATCCTCCAAAATGCGGAGAATGGTGGATGCACTCCAAATCCCGTGGCAGCGGGAAATATCGTGGGTATGATTGCCGTGCGCCGCTTTGTACTGGCCGGGGGTAGGGATGTTCCTGCGGAACAGCTCCCGTGTGATGGCGGTGGCGTTGATGCCCTCGGCGGCAAGCTGGAAGATGAGCTGCACAACGGCAGCGGCCTCCGGGTCAGGCTCCATTCTGCCATCGGCGCTTTTGCGATAGCCGTAGGGACAAATCTTGCTCTGGTACTCGCCGCGCTGCATCTTGGCGTACTTGGCACTCTTGGTTTTAATGGACATATCGCGGCTGTAATACTCGCTGATGAGATACTTGAACGCCACGTCCATGCCGCCGGTGTCACCCTTGAATTTGCTGCTGTCAAAATCGTCGCTGATGGAAATGAAGCGGGTATGGAACAGCGGGAACACGCGCTCGATAAAGTAGCCGGTTTCAATGCTGTTTCGCCCGAAGCGGGAAAAATCCTTGACGATGATGCAGTCGATTTGATTGGCCCGCACCAGCTCAATGAGCTTCTGTATCTGCGGACGCTCAAAATTCGTGCCGCTGTACCCGTTGTCGATGAACTCCATGATCTCCGCGTTCAGAGCTTCGGGCATGGAAGCCGCGTACTCGTGGAGAACAAGGCTCTGATTTTCAATGCTCAGACTGTCGTACTTGTAATCCTCAATGGAGAGGCGGATGTAGAGGGCAATTACATATTTCTGCATTGTTTCAGCACCTCCGCATAAGTTTCAAACTCGCTCTGGAAGCGATAGCGCACCGTGATCTGCTTGTCGTGGGATACCTCGATGCGGTCGATCAGCCGCTCGATGAGTGCGCCGGTCAGCGCACGGTCAGTCTTGATTTGCGCGGCATCCTGTTCCAGCGCCCGGTGCTGCTCTGTTTGAGCATCCATCGTTCGCAGGCCATCCTCCAACTGTTCCATTTCCACGGCGAGGTCGGCAATGCGGCTTTCGTACTTCTCCTTGTAATCGAAGTATTCATCCTTGGTGAGAACGCCTTGCACAAGATTTTCATACAGGCTCCGCACGATACCGCGAAGCCGCTGGATTTCCTGTTTGCGGCTGGTGATCTTCTCCCGCAGCTCGGCGTGGTCAGCGGCCTGCCGGGGCAGCTCCGCAAGCGACAGACGGTAGTCGCCCAAAGCGGTGTTGAGCGCTTCCTGAAGCATATCTGCCAACATATCCAGCAACGCATCCTCGCGGATGGTCACGCCGGGGCAGGCATCCTTGCTGGTTCGGCTCCTGCTCAGACAATGGTAGAAGTACACATCGTCGGACTTCTTGCGGATGTTTCTCTGCCGGTGCAGGCTGCCGCCGCAATGGGCGCAGAACACCTTGCCTTTGAGAAGATTCGGCGTGAAGGCTTTGACCTCCCGCGCCTTGGCGCGGCTGGCGGTCTGATTGAGAATTTCCTGCACCGCCGCGAACTGTTCCCGGCTGATGATGGCCTCATGGGTGTCCCGCACCACCGTCCATTCCTCGGCATCGGCCTTGACCTGCCGGTGATCCACGGTTTTGGTCTGCCCCTGAACGAGATCTCCGGTGTAGACCTCGGAACGGAGAATAACGCCGACCGTTCGGGTCTGCCACTTGCCGCTGCCGAGCAAATTTTCGTGGGTGATCTTGCCCTGCATCTTCTTGTAGTGGCTGGGGGTGAGGATGCCAGCCTCGTTCAGCCGCACGGCGATGGTATTGAGGCCAGCGCCCTCGGAAGCCCAACGGAACATCCGCTGCACCACAACGGCGGCAACGGGGTCGATGATAAGTTGGTGGCAATCGTCCTCCGATTTCAGATAACCGTAAGGAGTACGCGCACCGATGAACTTGCCGTCCTTCATGGCCTGCCGCTGCTGCGCCCTGATTTTGCGCCCAATGTCCAAAGCGTAGGCTTCGTTTATCATGTTCCGCAGCGGGATAATGATACCGGAATGGGCGTCCTCAGGGTTGGCGGTGTCGAAGTTTTCGTTGACCGCAATAAAGCGGATGCTGCGGATGCGGAAATACTGCTCGATGTAATAGCCGGTGTCGATGGTGTTCCGTCCCAAACGGGAAAGGTCTTTGACAATCACGCAGTTTACATGACCGGCCTCAATATCCGAGAGCATCTGCTGAAAGCCCGGACGGTGGAAGTTTGTCCCCGTCGCGCCGTTGTCGATGTAGGTATTGTACACGCTGATCTCCGGGTACTGCTCCAGATAGCGGGCAATAATCATCTGCTGGGTTTCAATGGATACGCTGTGCGTGTGGGTATCCTCCACCGAAAGGCGGACGTAGATCGCGGCGCGCCAAGCGGCGTTGGCCTCCTGCACGACTACCGCAGCCGTTTCTTTTCTGCTTTTTCTCGCCATGCTCACCCCACCTTTCTCTGTTCGTAATCTTTCTGCTGCGCTGCCAGAGACAGAAGCTGCAACGCCTTTTTGTATTCGTCCTCATGGGTAAAGGTAATATCCAGCTCCTTTTTCCCACGGACGCGGATGCTCTGCACCATGTGAATGAGCGCCCTGCGGTCTAAGGTTTCCAGCGTGGAGAACTGCGTAAACTGCGAAATCCAACGGTTGCGCTCACTTCGATTTTCCAGCACCTCCGTGAGCTTTTCCTTGAGAACGTGGACGCTTTCGCGGATGTCCTCGGCCTGCTTGGTGTACTTTGCCTTATAGGAAGCGTATTCTTCCTTGGTAAGCATACCTCCCACAAGGCTCTCATAAAGCCTTGCCTTGAACTCCAGCACCTGCTCCAACCGGCGCTCGTTGTCGGTGATGTGGTCGCTGTATTCCTTGGCAAGCGCCTGATTGATGCTGGACTGGTCAATGCCAGAAAGCAGCGCCTCCAGCGAAGCAATATTGCCGATATAGGCTTTCAGGCTGTCCCGCACACAGTCGATCAGGTTGCTTTCTTTCAGCATGACCGGATGGGCGCAGCCCTTTTTCTTGCCGGTAGGACAATAATAGTAGTGGTACTCCTTGCCGTTTGCACGGTTGGTCTTGCGGGTCATGCGGCTTCCGCAGCACCCGCAGATCAGGATACCGGAGAACAGATACACTGTGTCCTCGTTGGGAGAAGTCCGGGTATCCAGCCCCTTGATGCGCTGCACCAGCTCAAAATCCTGACGGGCGATCAGCGCTTCGTGGGCATCCGGGACACGCACCCACTCGGAGGCGGGGCGCTGCTCCATCTGCTTGATCTTATAGTGTGGCGTACCCTGTTTGCCCTGCACCAGTGTTCCGGTATAGGTTTCGTCCTGCAAGATGCGGATGATGGTGGTAGCCGACCATTTGCAGTCAGCCTTGTCCGCATAGCCCTTTTTCGCGTAGGGCAGGCCGTTGTTCTTCTTGTATGCCAGCGGGGAGAGAATGCCAAGCCGGTTCAGCTCCGATGCGATCTTGGAGGCGCTTGCGCCCTCCAGCCGCATACGGAAAATGTCGCAGACAACGCGGGCGGCGTAGGGATCGGGGACGAGTAGGTTTTTATTGTCCTCGGCTTTCATGTAGCCGTACACCGGGAACGCGCCGACGAAATCGCCGTTGCGCCGCTTCACGTCCAGAGAGGAACGGGTCTTGATGGAAATGTCCCGGCAGTAGGCTTCGTTCATAATGTTCTTGACCGATACGGTTAGATCATCGCCGCTGTCGTGGGCGGTGTCGATGCTGTCGGTGATGGCAATGAAGCGCACCCCATAGGCCGGGAATACCCGGCGCAAATACCGGCCGGTTTCAATGTACTCGCGCCCCAGCCGGGAGAGGTCTTTTACAATGACGCAGTTGATGTTGCCATCGGTGACATCCTGCATCATTTCCTTGAATGCGGGACGGTCAAAGATGATGCCGCTGTACCCATCGTCGATCTTTTCGGAAACGACCTCAATATCCGGGTTGCGCTCCACAAAGTTTTCAATGAGCTTGCGCTGATTGGAAACGCTGTCGCTTTCGCTGGAATGATCGTCGGTGTAGGACAGGCGGATGTAAGCGGTAGCTTTGTATTTAGGCATGAAAAAGCACTCCTTTCTCCCGGACTGCTCCCGCATGAAAAGAGTGGTTATCTGGCTATTTGGTTTTCATCCTTTTCCACACCGATCATAGCACTCTCTGCGGAAAAAAGCGAGGATGTCGCTCAGCGCAAAATGCCTTGCAGACATTCCTCCAACGTAACGCCGTTCCCGGCAAAGCAGGCGTTTACCACGAAATCGCCGCAGCGGAAGCGGTAAGGATTTTTGATCTGGCGGATAAAGGCGGCAATGCGTTCTTCCTTGGGAAGATTTTTGTCAACAGATACTTCCCTGATGTCCACCAGCTCATCCGTGTGGATTCGGGATTCGTTTGGCGTTGGCTGCATCATGGCGATCTCCTTTCTCGGTTTGGTGGGTTTCCTCAAGGTCACATGAATGCGCTGACGGGAAAGGCCGTCAGCGCATGGTATCTGACTTTGAGAGGCGGCTGCGCGGGCAGAATTGGAGCCACATAACATAATGGCGAATACCGGCGCAGCCGCTCTGCTTATCCATTTGAGAAGATCCATCCTATTTGCCACGCACCCCGGATAGTGGGCATGATGCAGGCCACCCTTGGCAGGGCTGTCATAACTCCACGATACCGCTGCCTCAAAGAGCTGGCGCATACCGCAGGGTTCCCCCTCAAGTCTGTGGGAGGGCGTGAGCAAGTTTCATTATCCGCCGCGCTGTCATCGCGCCCGATTTGCCGAATCGGGTCTAAGGCTGCGTAGATCGCTCGGATGGCTTTTCCGGAAGCGCCTCCTTGAAGCCATCGTTTTGGCGGCGCGCCTTATGCCGCTATCACGCGGGTTTTGTGCCTGCATCATGGTCTATTCAGTTTTCAACGTTCAACGAAAGGCTTCGTGGAGAATGTCCCTTCACCTATCATCTTTTTTAGGGCATTTTTGCAAGGTGTTTTTGAAAAAACTCAGAAATATTTTTTGATTTTTCTGATTGCTGCGGCAATGTTGAGAGAAACGGCCTGATGTGATACTCCCTCTGCCGCTCCAATCTCATCAATGGTCATACCATCAACATAGTACATCCAAAGTCTGCGGAACTGCGTATCCGTCAGCTTTTCCCGAACTTGAGCGACCATCGCCACAGCACGACTGCGATCTTCCAGCCTTTTGCGCTGATGCTCCATAACTGCATCAATGCCGGGAACGGCAAGCGCAGCTTCGGACAGATCATCAATGGATATAAGCCGTTTTCCATCCACTACATCGCGCTTATCTTCGACATGATAGCTTTCATCTGACCACATTTTCCATTTCAGAAATTCTTCCTCGCTGGCAAAATCCTCGCGGGTCAGGCGGATGATGACGTCATTGGCGTCTATGTAAACGATAGCGTTGGGGTCTTTCTTGTTCAGCGCATAGCTGCTCTTTCTGTTAAACATAATATGTCCTCCGTTTCGGTGTTGGGTGGGTGGTGAACCAGACCAACACCGGTGGAGAACGACAGCCGACAGAAAAACACAAGGCGCTCGAACAGGCATGATGGCCTGAACGAGCGCCTTGTGTGCGCGCGAAAACGCGAGTAACTGAGACTGTACCGGGAGGGGCTAAATCACGGATGAACCAAACTGCGTAAAAAGAGAGCTGCAACTCATCTTCGTGAGTGCAGCTCGTCTGTGGGAACGCCGCGCGCTTTTTGAAGTGGGCGGCTACTCGGTGCCTATGCTTTTTTGCATGACCGCGAGCGGTCTTAGCAGTATCTCCTGTTCATCCGTGGCATCATAAAATTACCTCCAACTCGCCAAATGTGATTTATAACTCATGCGATGTGAGTTTCATGTGTATTTAAGTGAATTGAGGCTCACCCTACAATGTAGTAGAGGTGATTTTCAATGAACTTTCTTGACCTGTTTGCCCAAAAACTCCGTGAAAAGCGGGAGCAGAAAAAGATCACGCAGCGCGAATTAGCGGAACGGCTTAATATGTGTACCCGAACCGTCATTGAGATCGAAAAGTGTAAGAGCAATCCGAAATTTGAAACAGTTGCACTGATCTCGGAAGAAATGGACATCAGTCTGGATGGGATCGTGTTCCACGACAGAGCGCCGCAGACCGTTGCCAAATGCGTTGCCGATTACTTTGCAGGAAAGAGTGAAGAAGAATCGCAGCGGTACATAGATCTGTGCATGAGCGCAGATAAGCTGAAGTGATGCACCGTGATTTCAGTTGGAGCTACGAACGGGAGATAGAAACCGGCAAGCAATGCAAAGCGGTACCCACTTTGCGAAAACAGGCAGATTCCGTTCACACGGAACCCGCCTGTTTCATGCTTGTTGGGGCGCTGCCCCAATCCCCGCAGAACACAAGTTTTGTGTTCTGGAACGATGGATAAATCCATCGGCTGCGCGATTTTGCAAATCGCTTGTGGGCGGGCAGCTCAGCGCTGCTCCGCCTCTTTTTCCCGTCGTTCATTCGCTTCCTCCAGCTCCTTATCCAACTCCAGAATACGGTCGATATTGGCCTTGGCCGTCAGCAGCTCTTTCATTTCTTCACGGGCTTTTCGGTAGTCGGCGTAGGCCGCTTTCTTCTCCGCCAGCAGCTCGGCGTACTCGGTATTCAGCGCCTTGATGGTGGGCAGCTTCTTGAAGCCCAGTCCATCAAAATAGTTCTTTGCGGCCTTGTGGATCGTGATCTCGCTTTCATGCTCTGCAAGAAATTTCTTGGAGTACCCGGCCTTGCGATAGGCAACGTAGGTATCGCGGGTCTTGGCATAACCCACGATATGCTCCCGCAGCACGGCAATCTCGGCCATGCGTGTTTCCGCAGATTTGATCCTTGCGGAAAGCTCGTTGAAGTGAGCGGACGCTGCCGCCGCTTTCTCCGAGAGAATGGCGTAATCTAACAGCTCATGGTCTTGCAGATAGGCCACCGTCTGTGCCATCTGTTTCAGGTTAAATAACGTCGCCCAACGCGCATAACCGGCACCCTTGTCAGCGCGTAATTTTGCCTGAATGTCCACCAGCAGATTCCCGCTGCGCTTTTCCGGTTTGACCGGCGCGGCGGCGTTCTTTTGCGGCGTATGCGCCTTTTCACCTGCAATCACCGCGCGGAGATCTGCGGGAGTATAACCGTCACCGAGGGTATCCATGCGAATGAACTTTTTCTGTTCGCCGCCCAGCAGGGATGGGACTTTTTTGCCCTTGACCTCATACCCGGCCTGCCGCAGCAGCTCCAGCAGCGTTTCAAAGCTATCGGGCTTTTGTGTCAGCGCATCGTCAATGGCTGTGCAGATTCGCTCCCGGTGGGAGGGCTTCTTTTTGTCGCCCAGCCACTTGTTGTAGCTCTTGCCGTGGCGCTTCGGATTCTCCACGATGGAGCAGCCGTTCTCGATGCAGATGGTATCGTTGAGCCGCCGCACGGCGCGGCTGCTACCCCAAAAGTTTCGGAATTTTCGGGTCTGGCTGAGCGCGGTGGAGTTCCAAATCACATGATTGTGAATATGGGCTTTGTCAATATGGGTGCAGACAATGTAGGCGTGATTGCCTTTGGTGAAGCGCTTGGCCAGCTCACAGCCCAAACGGTTCGCGTCCTCCGGTGTGATCTCGCCGGGGACAAAGGATTGCCGCAGATGGTAGGCAATCACATTATCCTCGCCGCGCACTCTGCCGGTCTTTTGAATGTACTGATTCTTGGTGAAAAGAAACTCGGCGTCGGCGATCCTGCTGTCGCATTGCCAGCTCGTAATCAGCCTGCCGCCGTCCGTCTTTTGCGGATTTTCGGTGTAGTCGATGATGTCGCTGATGGCCTGTCCCACCGTGCGGCCTTTGCCGGTGTGCAGGGGCATCAGGCGCGTGGTTGCCATGGGTGTTCACCTCCTTGAAAAGCAAAACGGCCTGCCGAGACGCGCGTTTTTTCATTTTGGGATAGTCCCAAACCCTTAAAAATCTGGAGAATTGCGCAGCAACGCAGCGTCTATCACTCAGGGCAAGCAGGCTTGCGAGTTAGGGCGCTTGATGTGCGGTATATTCTGCCTCGAAAAGCTTTATATGCGGGGTTCGCTTTGCATAGACAAAGCCATAGTCTATTTCCTTCCCCGCTTGTACCGGCATAACGGTCAGTCCGGGCAGGCCGTCAGGCGGCAAACAGAATCCCGGCAAAATTGCAATACCATACCCGGCCTGCGCCAACGTAATCGCCTCCTGATCGTCCTCGCAGCGGATGCCGGGATTTGACTGGAGATATACGAGTATTTCCTTTTGCAGCGCATTGCTCACCTGAAATGGTATGAATTTGGGATGAAGGGTAATCAGACAATCTGTACGGCTTTGATCAATGGAAAAAGAATTGCCGCCTGCCAGCGGATGCTCCGGAGACATCAGGGCATAGCTTGTGTGGCAGCGTACTTTGTGGAAGGTGCCTCCACGAATTTGATCTGCAATTTCACGGGACACCAGCAGCAAATCAAGCTGACCGTCCTCAAACAGCTTTTTCAGGCCAAAGTAGCCATCTATGACAATGCGCGGACAAATCGTCGGATACTTCATGCGCAGAGCGGCAAGCGGTGCAGCGAGGCGCGGCAATTCAGCACGACTGACGCAGCCAATCCGAAAGAACGTGACACGACTCTCCTCTGCCTTCTGGACGTGCTTGAAGGAGAGTTCCATACGCGTCAGGATCTCGGCTGCATCGACATAAAAGGCTTTCCCTGATTCGGTCAGCCGGACCATGCGGGACGTTCGCTCAAACAGCTTTGTGCCGAGTTCTTCTTCCAGACTCTGGACGTGGTGTGTGACGGTCGGTACGGTAAGATACAGCTCGTTTGCCGCCTTTGTAAAATTCAAATATTCGGCGACGCAGACAAAGCAGCGAAGCTGTTGTGTATTCATGGCAGAACCTCCTCACATGGATCGCTTTCCGTTAACAGTATACTGTTTTGCTGCGAACTTTTCAATAGAATATTAGATATCATCTAATGATATTGACCTTTTTCAAATTCACTTATGCAAAACAAAGTGTTATACTATGAACCGTTCGCAAGCGAATGATTCTTGCAGAAGGAGGACACGGGATTGGATGATGACAGCTACAGATTTTATGCTTCTGTGCATACACTGTATATCCTGCTGGGGCGCAGCTTTGATGCAAACGTCAGTCATCATGGCATCGGAGTTTCACGCGGGCAGTACATGATTTTGTATCTGCTCTCAAAAAACGGACAAATGCCGCAGCGCTGGATCGCCGAGCTTTGCAATCTGCAAAAGCCAACCGTAAGTCAGCATCTGAAAGCTTTGTGCGAAAGCGGTTATGCCCTGCAATATCATATACCGGGCAATCAACGCTGCAAAATGATAGCCGTGACGCAGCGCGGAAAAGCAGAGCTGGAACGCATGAATGCGCTCCTGAAGCAGGACCTTGAGAAGCGGTTTTCGAAAGACGAGCTGCACCGCATCAACCACGCGCTTCAGGGCCTGTGCTCCTATTTTACACCAGCTCAGAGTGAAGAAGAAAACAAGGAGGAGAGACGATGATAAAAAAGTTGGCCCGATCAATTCGGGAATATAAAAGAGACTGCATCCTGACGCCGGTCTTTGTCGTGGTAGAGGTAATCATGGAGGTTCTGATTCCGTTCCTCATGGCAAAGCTGATCGACGAGGGTATTTCCGGCGGTGATATGACCGTGATGCGCAGCACCGGCACAGCATTGATCGTATGTGTTCTCATCGGATTGCTGAGCGGCGTGCTGGCAGGTGCCTTCTGCGCCACGGCATCCGCAGGCTTTGCCAAAAATCTCCGGCAGGACCTCTTTGATAAAATCCAGACCTATTCATTTGCCAACATTGATAAGTTTTCCACGTCCAGCATCGTCACAAGGCTGACCACTGATGTGACCAATGTTCAGAACGCCTTTATGATGATCATTCGCATTGCGGTCCGTGCGCCGTTTACGCTGCTGTTTTCGCTGGTGGCTGCGTTTCTGGTCAGCGCAAAGCTGTCACTGTACTATCTGGTTGCTATCCCGATTCTGGGCGTGGGGCTTTACCTGATCGTTCATTTTTCGCACCCCTGCTTTGAACGCGTGTTCCGGATCTATGATGAACTGAACGGCGACGTACAGGAAAACCTTTCCGGAATCCGTGTGGTCAAAAGCTTCGTGCGGGAGGATTATGAAGACAAAAAATTCGGAAAGATATCCGAAAAAATCTATAAGGTCTTCCGAAAAGCAGAAAGTATCGTTGCATGGAATATGCCGTTGATGCAGTTTGCAATTTACGCCTGCATGCTTTTGATCAGCTGGTTCGGCGCACGTATGATCGTGCTGAGCGGAGCGACGGAGCTGACCACAGGCGAATTGTCCAGCATGATCGCCTATGCCATGAGCGCACTGAACAGCTTGATGATGCTTTCCATGGTGCTGGTTATGATCAATATGGCCCGAGCCTCCTCCGAACGTATTACGGAACTGCTGGACGAAGAACCGACGCTGAAAAATCCGGATGCCCCTGTTATGACGGTTAAAAGCGGGGAGGTCATCTTTGATCATGTGGGATTCAGCTATCAGGGAGATCGCACGAAGGAATGTCTGCATGATATTTCTCTGTGCATCCCCGCAGGGTCTACCCTTGGCATCATCGGCTCCACCGGCTGCTGCAAATCTACGTTGGTGTCGCTGATCCCGCGGCTGTACGATGCAACGGAGGGTTCCGTCAGAGTAGGCGGAACCGATGTCCGGGCCTATGATATCCATGCGCTGAGAGATCAGGTCGCAATGGTTCTGCAAAAGAACGAGCTGTTCAGCGGAACAATCAAGGAAAATCTGCGTTGGGGAAACGAAAATGCTTCTGATACAGAGATCGTCCATGCCTGCCAGCTGGCACAGGCGGATTCCTTCATTGAAGCCTTTCCTGACAGGTATGATACTTATATTGAACAGGGCGGCACCAATGTTTCAGGCGGACAGAAGCAACGGCTGTGCATCGCCCGCGCCCTGCTGAAAAAGCCCGCTATTCTGGTGTTGGACGATTCAACGAGCGCCGTCGATACAAAAACCGATGCCCTGATTCGCAAAGCGTTCCGGGAAGAAATTCCGGATACGACAAAAATCATTATCGCGCAGCGCATTTCGTCGGTTCAGGACGCAGATGCGATTCTGGTATTGGATGACGGACGTATTTCCGGTTACGGGACGCATGAAGAGCTTTTAGCGTCCAACGAGATTTATCATGATATCTATATTTCACAGACGAAAGGAGATAACGGCCATGATGAAGCCTAAGGCGAATACTGCAAAAACGGCAAAGCGGTTGCTTTCCTATATCATCAGCTGGTACAAGGCCACCTTCGCCGCCGTGTTGTTCTGCATTTTCGTCAGTGCGGGTGCAACTGTGGCAAGCTCTTTGTTCTTGAAGACACTGGTGGACGGCTATATCACACCCCTGCTTACTACGGGCAGCACGGACTTTTCGGGTCTGCTGCGTTCGATCCTGACAGTCGGGGTGATTTATCTGTGCGGCGTACTCGGCACGCTGCTGTATAACCAGCTGATGGTCAAGGTGTCTCAGGGAACCTTGAAAAGCATCCGGGATGAAATGTTTGCACACATGCAGAAGCTGCCGATCCGTTATTTTGATACCCATACGCACGGCGACATCATGAGCTATTATACAAACGATACGGACACGCTCCGGCAGTTTATCAGTCAGGCACTGCCGCAGCTGATTCTGGCAGTGATTTCGATTGTTGTCATTCTGGCGTCCATGCTGGCAAGCAGCGTTCCTCTTACTCTGGTTGTGCTGGCTTTTACGGCTCTGATGGTTTATAGCACCAAGGTGGTCGGCGGCAGCAGTGCCCGTTACTTTGTCCATCAGCAGACAAGCCTCGGAAATATCACCGGATATATTGAAGAGATGATCAACGGGCAAAAGGTCATTAAGGTTTTCTGCCATGAAGAGCATGCCAAAGAGGGATTCCGGCAGCGCAACGAGGCTCTTTGCAGCGATTCGGCCAATGCGAACAAATATGGCAATGTGCTGATGCCTCTTATCATGCAGCTGGGAAATCTGCAATATGTCCTGATCGCGCTGATTGGCGGCCTGCTGGCGCTGAACGGCTCCAAAACGATCACAGTAGGACTGATTATTGCCTTTCTGAATCTTTCCAAAACCTTCTGCATGCCGGTTTCTCAGGTGTCTCAGCAAATCAGTCTGATCTCAATGGCCCTTGCCGGTGCGGAGCGTATTTTCCAGCTGATCGATGAGCCGGTTGAGCAGGACGATGGATGTGTAACGCTTACGCACGTCGTTGAACAGAATGGCGCATACATAGAAACGGACGGTCATACCGGAATCCCTGCGTGGAAGTATCTGCACCATGACGGCACGCTGACCTATACACAGCTCCGGGGTAATATTGAATTTCATGACGTTGACTTTGGCTACACGGAGAAGAAGCTGGTGCTGCACAATATTGAGCTATACGCAAAACCGGGGCAGAAGATTGCCTTTGTTGGCGCAACCGGTGCCGGCAAGACAACCATTACCAATCTCATCAACCGCTTTTATGATATAGCCGACGGAAAGATCCGTTATGACGGCATCAACATCAGTAAGATCAGAAAACCGGATCTTCGCCGGAGTCTGGGAGTCGTTCTGCAAGATGTGAACCTGTTCACCGGAACGATCATGGACAACATCCGTTACGGAAGGCTGGATGCAACAGATGAGGAGTGTATCGCTGCTGCAAAGCTGAGCAACGCAGATGCCTTTATCCGGAATTTGCCGGATGGATACCAGACGGTCCTGACACAGAATGGCGCCTCACTCAGTCAGGGGCAACGGCAGTTGATTTCCATTGCCCGCGCCGCCGTTGCAGACCCTCCCGTTATGGTTTTGGACGAGGCTACATCCTCTATCGATACCCGCACAGAGGCGCTTGTCCAGCAGGGTATGGATAACCTCATGCAGGGGCGCACTGTATTTGTAATAGCACACCGTCTGTCCACTGTCCGCAACTCTGATGCGATCATGGTGCTTGACCAGGGCCGCATTATTGAACGCGGTACGCACGATCAGCTGATTGAACAAAAGGGCGTGTATTATCGTTTGTATACCGGTGCGTTTGAGCTGGAATAACCCCGGCGCACAGGTGAAAAGAGCCTCTGTTGATACTCAATCTGGTATCAGCAGAGGCCCTTTTCGCCGCTCCGGTGACTTCAAAATAAGCGTCGAAATCGACACTTATTTATACGCTAAAGCCGAATCTTTGCAAGGAGTATTATCATAAGCGGCAGTCCGCCTGCGTTGCTTACAGCGAAGAAATTCCTTGATTTTCAACCCTTATCACGACATATTTTTCTGTGTTCTGTCTACCGTCCGTGTAGACAGATACGAAAAGCAAGATTCCCGTTCTGGGCGATTCTGAGAGCCGAGCATGATGCGCTATTCGAATCGACACACTTGCCGTTTTGTGAAACCATGGGATTATGTTCTAATCCGTAAGACCATTTCCGAAACCGTGTTCTGTGTTTACGGTTTCGCGGTACACGATTTCGTGTAATTGGTTTTCCGGACCGAAAAATATTTTGCGGATTTCATTTGCCTTTATCCAAGCGCCCTGTTTTTCAGGTCTGTAAATGAAAAAATGCTTCCAAGCTAAAGGGGTATGTACCATTACGGCACATACCCCTTTGTCAGCAACCCTTGTCTGGCAACTGTCACATTATTTGTTTCGTGAAACCTGTTTTATGAACAGCTACCCGAAGCAGACCGTTTTATTCTTCATTTATCGGATTGATAGCGGATAATCGGAACCTGTTTTACCTTTCCTCCAATGGTTCGTCGTTCCAGAGCAAAGATCATATCAGGGGTGCGTTCGAAAAAGCCTTCGTCCTTTTTCCAGCTCATGCCGCATTTGCAATGCTGCAAGCCTATGAACTGCTGCTTCATCTTTCTGCCGCAGTTCGGGCAGACCTTATTACCGTTTCCCATATTATTCAGCCCGCGCTAATCTATATAGACTGCGGATGGATTCCACGACCGTATGCCACGACAGGTCGGCAGCATAGGAGAACTTCTTCTGATAAGCCCGCCACAGCTTTTCCATGTTCGGGTCGGCCTCGACTTCATCAAAGGCCGCAGGCGCGTCGGCAAGATACTTCTCTGTACCGCGTTTCTTGGCCGTTGCAATGAGCGCCGCCCGGAGATCAGCAGGAACTATACTCTGTCCGTGGAGCTGGCTCAGAATGTGCAGATCATAGAAATCTCTCATGCGGGTGTTGGTGGTGGCGCGGGACACGACGGTTTCCAGCTTTTCGGCCAGAACGGTTTCCAGATTGTACGCCCAAATCTCAATGGAGCGATCCTCCAGCATCAGCTTGAAGCTGTACCGCACTTCGCGGGGCGTGATAGCGTCACCGGTGGAAATGTCGGTTTTGAGCGGCGTTATTACGCCGTCAAACTCCGTTTCCATGCTGATGCGGATGCCCGGATACTCGGCTTCGTCCATGATCTCGGAAATGCGCTTCACACGGAACTCCACGCCATCGTCCACCGGAACGGAGATGATGGAGGCGATCATATTCTCTACTTCCTCGATGCCGACCGTTGCGCCTTTTACGGTTGCGTCAATGTCCATTGTGGAGCGGGCGTCAAGGCCGACCATGGCAGCCACCAGCATTCCGCCTTTGAGGATGAATTTGTCCCGGTATTCCGAGAGAGAAATGCGCTCCAGAAACCGCTCCATCATGTAATTGCGCATCAGAATCTGTGCATCTGCGGCTTTGTCCTTGGAGAGATTGCGGATCAGGTCTTTGAGCTGCCGTGCAGTTTTTATCATAAAAGTACCTCCAAATACTGCCGAAGCAGTTTTTCAACACGGAACATCTGCGCATAGCGCATCAACTTCCGTAAATCTTTTTCTTTGCGCTTTGCGTACTGCTTCAGTGCGTCCTGAAAGGTCTGCATCTCGATCCCGCTGCGGCTGCGGATCAAGTCGCAGATGGTGCGCTCCATATCATAGACGGGAACCGGATTGCCAAAGGGCGTGTTCATGGTGGCGATCCCCACATCATGCAATTCTTTCTTGATGGTGTAGACCTTGATGCCGTCTGCTTGCAGGCTGGCGGGATTGTAGCCGGTCTTGACGGTGATGGAATACGGACTCGGCTCCCGGTCGGTCAGGTCATGGAAAAACAATGCACTTTCATGGGAGAATACGGCCTGCGCACAGCGAAGGTGCAGCAGGTACATGGCGTCCGTCCATGCGTCGGGCGAAACATAAACGCCGTGCGCTGCCTGCTCCACGCCGCGCTGCTTGGCGTAGGCGTAAAACGTGGACTTGGCAATACCGATTTCCAAAACCTGCGCGGTTTTGACGATCCCATTGTTTTGCTGAAAAAGCAGGTCAAGCCGTTCATAGGCGGTCATGTTATCACTTCCTTCTTGCTAATATTATATCCGAGATTAGCAAGAAAGTAAACAGGGATTTTAGAAAAGCAAGCCGAGGCGTTCGCCCCGGCTTGCACTTTAACTATGAATGAAGTTTTTCATGGCAGAGTTCACGTCTTGCAGCTTGCCAAGTCCCTGCACAGCCAGCATCGGAAGTCCCATCGGGCTGATCAGAAACGCCAGCACAAGGAGGATGATGCCGTTCTTTACGGAGTAGGTAATCAGCACGGCGAAAGCCAGCAGGGAGAGCAGTCCGCTTGCCAGCTTGAACACGAAGCCGGAACAGGACAGCAGCCCCGCGCACAGCCAAACGAACAGGGTCAGGATAAGCGACAGCGGCGCAAAGAGAATTCTCAGGATGAACATTTTGCGGCCTCCTTTTCACAAAGTGCGGTCAGCGCGTCACGCTCTTTGGCGAGCTTTGCTTCTTCCTTTTCGGTCAGGTCACGATCTCCACCCGTAATCTCCATCATGCGGAAATTCTCATAGGCATCCAGCAGAGAATCCAACAAATCTTCGGGCGTAGGGCAAAAGTCCACGGTGTTCCAGTCCTGCCGATAGCAGTCAAAGCCCATAACGGTGTAGCCCTTGCTGGTGAGGACAACTTCAAAATCATCATCGCGGGCGAGGTAGTCAGAAAATACCTTCAGCACAATTTCGTTTGTCAGCATGCGTTCCGCAGCTCCTTTCCAAGCGGTCAAATCTCTTTCTGATATTAGATTACTTTGCTCATCGGTGTTTTGCAAGGATGCGGCAAAGTCATACGAATAGTTTTCGCCTTTTGCCCGACATCTAACCATATCACATAATCCTTCTTTAGTACAGCTACCTGAACTAATTTGCTCCAGATGGGAAATATAATGTTGGTACAGTTACAGGGACGGGAGGTGTGGTACTTGCAGTTGAATGAAGCCGTCAGCAGGCGTTTGGTTGAGCTGATGCAGGAGCGTGGCATGACGCAGTATCAGCTTTATATGAGAAGCGGCGTACCGAAGTCCACCATCGGTAATCTTGTGAACTGCGCATACCCGTCTATGAAGCTGCGGATCATCCACGAGCTTTGTCAGGGATTGGAGATCGACCTGAGCAGCTTTTTCACCTCGCCGCTATTCGATGAAAATAATCTGGAACCGTAGAAGCTCCGATGCTGTTTTGCGTCGGGGCTTTTGCTTTTGTACGGGCAGGGGCGGCGGAATAACCGCCGCCCCTGCGACTTATTTCAGCGCCGCCAGCGAGGAAACGATTTTCTCTGCCGCCGTCCATATCCGTTCCTGACTTTGCTGAATGTCCTCCAAATCTGTTTCGTAGATGCGGCCTGTTTCGTGGGCGCGGCGGGTGAGCTGATTGAGGTTGTTGCTGGAATAGCGAAGCAGGGACACCAGCTCCCGCAGCTCCGGAAGATCGAGCTTCACCACATATCCGTCAATCGCCATCTTGCGGAGATATGCCGCCATGTTGGTGGTGCCGAACTGCGCCATCTTCGTTTCAATCATTTCCCGCTCCTGCGGTGTAACGCGGAATTTAAGCTGAATGTCCCGTTTGCGCTTTGCCATCGCTCAACGCTCCGGGGATTTGGACTTCGCCGAAATTTTCGGCGAAGTTGTTTCAGGCAGCTTTTTCAGCATATCCCGGACAGAGGTTTTCTGCTGCTCCTGCGCGTAGGCTTTGCGGGTCTGACTGAGAAACAGATCGACCAGACCGGGATGGCTGTTGACGGCCAGATAGCAGTTGCGGTCAGTACCCCATGCGTCAGGATTGGCGGGGATGGACATGGCGTTGGCCCAAGCCCTGTTGTCGGGAGAATAGCGCCTGTCCCAGTCCGCTTGACAGACGGTGATGGCGAGGATATAAAATGCGCGGTCATAGCCGAACTGCTGCACCACCTGATCGACTGCCGCTGCATCCAGCCGGTTATCCCGGTAGTGGTCACGGATGGCGGTTTCAATCGCTTCCTTGCAGGCCGTGTTCGCTTGATTGGAAGCGCGGTAGGCAGCAAGCTCGTCATGCTCTCTGGCATAGGATGCCGGGTGCTTGTAAACGGGGAGATTTTTCATTATCGTGCCTCCATTTCTTTTTTGTGGGGCTTTTCCGGTGTGCCATGAACGGGCGGCGCTTTCAGCCTGTCCAGAACGGAAGGCCGCGTCGATTTTGCAATCGCCTGCTCAGGCTGCGGCTGTCCCTTGCCGTCCAGATTCAGCTCCATATCCAGCTCAATCAGCCGCGCCGTTTTCGCGGCCAGCTCCTGCTCCTGCGGGAATGGCTTACCGACCTCAGCCTTTGCCGCTGCCTGCTGGTTATAGAGGTTTTCAAGCTGCTCCTGAACGCTGCGCAGACGCTCCGGCATTTTATCCAGCGCGTTCTCGATGCGGACAAGGTTGCCTCTGGCATCCGAGCCAAGTTCAACGCGATGGGTCATCTGGCCTTTCAGCGTCAGCGTGTACGTTTTCCACATGGAATCAAAGGCAACGGACATGGTAAAGCCGCGATAGCTGCCGATCTGTACCGGGTCTTTGCCCTTGACCTCCTTGCAGGTGTCCAGCAACGCGGCACCGGCGTTTTCCTTATCGGTGAGCTGGTCGCCGCGAATCTCCATGCCGACAAAGCCCTCTGCCGGGAGCGGATGCGCCGCGAGGGTCTGCATATCTGCCTCCAGCCCACGAACAAAGCCCTTGTGTTCTTCGATCTTTTCCGGGAAGTATTTCAGCAGACTGTCCTCCAAGCGGAATTGCTTGCTGTTGTGGTCTGCCTTCATAATTTTGAGCTTAGACACCTCAATGTCCAAATCCATACGCTCCTTAATGCGGGGATCACCGGCGCATAGCGCTTTGATCTCCGCAAAGGACAGCGCTGTGGCGTCCACATCCTCACAGGAGCGAACCGGAGATTTTGAGGTCATGATCTGAGAGATGAATTTCTGTTTATTTTCCACCGTTTGCCAGAGGTAGGCGTCAAACGTCCCTTCGGTCACATAGCGGCAGACATGAACGAGCTTGTTCTGATTGCCCTGACGCTCGATGCGGCCTTTTCGCTGCGTGAGATCACGGGGACGCCACGGGCAATCCAAATCGTGAAGTGCGACCAAACGATCCTGCACGTTGGTACCTGCGCCCATCTTGACCGTGCTGCCCATCAGGACGCGCACTTGACCGCTGCGTACCTTTGCGAACAGTTCCCGCTTTTTGACCTCCGTATTGGCATCGTGGATGAACGCGATCTGTTCCGGGGGCATACCGGCGTCAATGAGCTTTTGGCGCACATCCTCATAGACCGTGAACGGCGTTTCCGCGCTTTCCTCCAATGAAATCGCGCTCTCCAGCGCATGGATTTCCGGGCTGTCCAGCGTACCGGGGGAAGCCTTTGCCGCCCGCTGTGAGGGCGTGGCCTTTGGCGTAGAAATGTCGCAGAACACAAGCTGTGTCAGTTTTTCCTCCTCGCCGTCGCGCCAGTATTGGAGAATGTTCGCCACGCACTGATTGACCTTGGTGGTTTCCTCGTCGGGGAGCATGGGATTGATGATGCGCTGGTCAAGCCCCAGCTTGCGTCCGTCCGAGGTGATTTTGAGCATATTGTCCACATCCGGGCTGACCGCACCGCTGTGTACCCTGGACGCTCGTTCCGAGAGGGTTTTCACCATGTCCTGCTGGATCTGCGTGGGTTTGGTGGCGATGGTGTGATACGCAACCTCCGGCGTGGGCAAGTGGAGCTGATCCGCCGTTTTGATGTCGGCGACCTCTTTGAACAGATTCATCAATTCGGGCAAGTTGAAAAACTTTGCAAAGCGCGTCCTTGCCCGGTAGCCTGTCCCCTCCGGGGCAAGCTCCAGCGCGGTGGTGGTTTCACCAAAGCGGCTTGCCCAGCAATCGAAGTGGCCCATACCCATCTCTTGCAGCCGGTCATGCTGCAAATAGCGCTGAATGGTGTAAAGCTCTGTCATGGAGTTGGAAACCGGGGTGCCGGTGGCAAACACCACGCCGCGCCCGCCGGTCAGCTCATCCATGTAGCGGCACTTGGAGAACATATCCGAGGATTTCTGCGCATCGGTGGTGGAAAGCCCTGCCACGTTGCGCATCTTCGTATAGAGGAAAAGATTTTTATAATTGTCCGACTCGTCCACAAACATCCTGTCTACGCCGAGCTGTTCAAAATAAATCACATCATCCTTGCGGTCGCTGGCTTGCAGCTTTTTCAGCCGCGCCTCCAGCCCCTTTTTCGTGCGCTCCAAGCTCTTGATGGTGAAGCTGTTGCCGCCTGCGAGCTTGGTATCCTGAATACCATCGGTGATTTCCTCAATCTGCTGGTGAAGGAGCTGTTCCTGCCGCTCCGGACTGATGGGGATACGCTCAAACTGGCTGTGGCCGATGATAACGGCGTCATAGTCGCCGGTGGCGATACGGGCGCAGAATTTCTTGCGGTTGTGGGTTTCAAAGTCCTTCTTGGTAGTGACAAGGATATTGGCCGAAGGGTAGAGCCGCAGAAATTCGGATGCCCACTGTTCCGTCAGATGGTTTGGCACGACAAAAATGGATTTCTGGCACAGTCCCAATCTCTTAGATTCCATCGCAGAGGCTACCATTTCAAAGGTTTTTCCCGCGCCGACCTCGTGTGCCAGCAGCGTATTCCCGCCGTACAGCACATGGGCGATGGCGTTTTTCTGATGCTCTCGGAGGGTGATTTCCGGGTTCATACCGGAGAAAACGATGTGGCTGCCGTCATACTCGCGGGGACGGGTGCTGTTCATTTCCTCGTTGTATTGCCGTACCAGCGTTTCGCGCCGATCCGGGTCTTTCCAAATCCAGTCCTTGAACGCATCCCGGATAAGCTGCTGCTTCTGCGCGGCAAGGGTGGTTTCCTTGGCGTTGAGGACACGGCGCTCCCGTCCGTCTGCATCCTCAATGGTATCGTAGATACGAATGTCGCGGAGGTTCAGCGCATCCTCCAGCAGCCGGTAGGCGCTGGCGCGGTCTGTGCCGTAGGTGGTGAATGCCGCCACATCGTTGTAGCGCACCATGCTCTTGCGGGAAACCTGCCATTCTGCGGTGTATGGGACATAGCTAATCTCGATCTGTCCGCGCAGATAGCGGGGCGTATCAAAGGTTTCGTACATGAATTGCTCGATGTACTTCTTATCAAGCCATGTCGCACCCAGCCGCACCTCAATTTCACTGGCCTCCAAGTCCTTCGGCTGGGCAGCAATCAGGGCATCCACATTCCCGGCGAAGAATGGGTCGCGCGCTGCTACACGCTGCGCGGTGCGGAGCTTCTGCCGGACGTTGCCGGAGAGATATTCGTCCGCCGTCTGCCAGCCCTTCGCCCAATGCACGCCGCCGTCCTGCAAGTCAAACGGGCCGCTGTTGGGTTCCTTGTAAATGACGCCCTTCAAATCCTCAACGATCTGTGGAATCTTTTCACTGCCGCCCATAAGAGAGGACATGAAGCCGAGATCGACACAGGCTTTTTCTCCGATGCAGACAGCAAGGGCTTCACTGGCGGTATCCACAGAATCTACGCTGCGCTGCTGCTTGATAGTGCGCTTGTGGAACATATCCGCCTTGCGCTCCAGCTTTCCGTCGTCGTCCAGCACTTCCAGTGAACACAGGAGGTAGTAAGAGGAATCGTCAGAGAACGCAAGACGGTTCGCACGGTCATTGATTAGGCCATGTTTTGCGGAGAACGCATCATAGAGGCGGTTTAGCTCGGCCTGTGCTTCCTGAATCCGGCTTTCTGCGCTGTACTCGTCCATTTGCAGGGCAATCAGCTCATTCACGCAATCCCGCAGTGCGACCATGCCCTTGACACGCTCGGCGGCGGTGGCATTCAGCTCCGGTTTGACCATGCGGCTGTTTTCCCGGTAATACACCTCGCCGCCCACCACGGTGTAGGAGTAGTTTTTCACATTGGGGTCTGCGGGGATAGACGTGTCGATCTGTTCGCCCTCACCCAGCTCTGGCAGTTCCGCCTCCTGATAGGTGCCGCGAATGTTTTTCACGGCATCATGGAGCTGATCTGCAAGCGCCAGCCCCTCAATGGGGACAACGGTGAAATCCTGCTTGCCGTATTGGGTGCTTTCGGAGGTCTGCCTGCCTAAAATCATCTCCGGGTGGTCAACAAAATAGCGGTTGATGGCAAAGCCATCCTCGTTCTGGCCGAGGTGTACCCAATCCGGTTCGATCTCAATGGGACGGTCACGCTTTTGGAGAAAGAGAATGTCCGAAACCACATCCGTACCGGCGTTGGCGCGGAACGCATTGTTGGGCAGACGAATGGCACCCAGCAGCTCCGCCCGCTGCGCGATGTACCTGCGGACTTCGGGCGATTGCTTGTCCATCGTGTAACGGGAGGTCACGAACGCAATCACGCCGCCCGGTCGCACCTGATCCAGCGTTTTTGCAAAAAAGTAGTCGTGAATGGAAAAACCGAGCTTGTTATAAGCCCGGTCATCTACCTGATATTGTCCGAACGGGACGTTGCCCACGGCGAGGTCATAGAAGTCTTTTCTGTCCGTTGTCTCAAAGCCCGCGATGGTAATGTCCGCCTTGGGATAAAGCTGCTTGGCAATACGTCCGGTGATGCTGTCCAGCTCCACGCCGTAGAGCTTGCTGCCCTGCATTTGCTCCGGCAGCAGGCCAAAGAAGTTGCCGACGCCCATAGACGGCTCCAGAATGTTACCGCTCTGGAAGCCCATATTGCCGACCGCTTCATAGATCGCCTTGATAACGGTGGGGCTGGTGTAATGGGCATTCAGCGTGGACGCACGGGCGGCAGCGTATTCCTCCGGGGAAAGTGTGGCGTACAGCTCTGCAAACTCGTCCGACCAGTTTGGCTTATTCTCGTCGAAGGCATCCGCAAGACCGCCCCAGCCCACATAGCGGGAGAGGATTTCCTGCTGCTCCGGGCTGGCCTGTAAGCCCTCAAACTCCAGCTCTTGCAGGAGTTGGATAGCCGCCATATTTGCCCGAAACTTTGCTTTTGCGCCGCCGACGCCGAGGGCATCATCGGTGATGTGGAAATTCTGCGCGTCGCGGTGGCTTGCCGCCTTGAAGTCAGCGTAAGCGGCCTGCTCCGCAGCGGCAACGCTGGGAAAGCCCTGCCACTCGCCGTCAACGGGGATAGATACCGCAGGACGGTGTGCGGGAGGCTCGTCGATCTCAGCCTGTGAGATGGCATCATCAAAATCAGGCACAAACTCGCCCATTTCCGAGAGTGCCGCGCGCCCTTCCTGCTCCAGAATCAGCCTTTCTTCATCGCTCATGGCGGGCGGTTCAGGCTCGGCGGGTTCCGCAGAGGGCGGGTCATGCTCCGGTTCCGGGATGTGCAGCGTTTGGATTTCTATGTCGTAGGGCAAGTGCGTTTTCTCGGCAGGATAGAACGCGACGGGTTTGGTGACAGGCTGCGGCTGCTCCCGTTCCTGCTCTTCAACAAACGAGCGTATAAACGCAATGTGTTCAGCGCGGAAGATGGGAAAGCCCTGCCTGTTTTGAAAAGTCACATCGCGCAGAGATACTTCATCCGTGCCGAAATTTACGCTGTCAATGACAAACTTCCGTCCGTCAATCTCCAGCTCCATGCCAATGGGGATATACTCCTTGGCATCGGCCTCGTTGATAACATCATAGCCGTCGGTTTCATTTGGCTGCGCAAACACGAAGCTGTGTCCATGCTCCAGCAGCCGCTTTGCGGCGCTTGCCCATTGTCCAAAATCATAGCCGGTCATAGCGGTTTCGCCCATACCGGGAATATCGCGTTGCAGCAGGCGGCGATTCAAAGCGCTGGCGGCTCGTTTTGCATCCGCGCCATAAAAAAGCAGCCGTTCTCCGACACGGACACCGATGAGCTTTTCGGGATGCTCTGCACGAAGCGCCTGATATGCCGAAATATTCGGCGCAAGCTCACGACCCTGATCTGCAATTCGTGTGAGGACAGCAGAAACCGGTTCGGTTCTGTGTTCCGGCTCGTGATTGCTCTCGCTGGAGGATGAAACGACGCTGAGATGCGCGACAGTTTCATCTGCGGAATCAACATTATAGAGCTTACCATCAATTTCCACGCGCTGCCCCATAAGGGTTTGAACCGCTTGCGGCGTCTCCGGGGTTGGCTGTTCTGTGTGCTGCGCCGCAATGACGCGCTGCGGCTCCGGTTCAGAAACCTCGAAATATCTGGTGTCGAGGTAGCGTTCAAAGGAATTGCGGTCGATGCTGACCGGCTCCTGTCCGGGTGCGTTCGGTAACGTGTGCCAGACGTGATCTTCATCTACACGCGCGATAGCGCCGACTGCTGCTATGTGGTCTAACTCTATGGATGAAATACGATCTCCAATATGATAAGTATAGCCAAGCGGTGTTGTAAACGCCGGAGGGGATAGCTCAATTCCCATATCCCGTTTGATGCCATCCAAGTAAGCAATGGCGTTATTCTGTTCTGCAAAGCGGAGCGTTTGTTCCCCGTCTCCGCAGAACCGTTCCAACACCTCATCCCAAATGCCGGTAATTCCGCCCTCGCCGGGATGCAGACGAATGGAGTATCGGTCAGGTGAAAATAACCGCAGTCGCTCATTCTCATCATAAAATTTATTCTCGCGGATGAGCTGTGCCAACCGCCGCTGTACCTGCGCCCATGTGAGCGTCACCGGCTCGGCGTTTCCTACATGGATATACATGGGGGTTTTGCTATCTTCCCAGCCATATTTTGCAGCCAGCCATGCGGCGGTGCTGCGTTCTCGCCCATGCGCCTGCATATATAGTGCGACTTCCTGCTTGCCCTTTAGGTTGTCGTGCCAATCCAGAAGCGCGTTGTCAATGTCCTCCTGTGTAATCTGATAGGGAGATGGTGCGACCGTCGCTGCCAGCGTGGGATACAGTTCCTCCAAAAGCTCCTGATGCAGCCGGTTATGGAACGCGGGCATATCAAAGTACAGGCGGACAAGCTGGAGATCATCAGATGCCATGACAATACGATGGATAGCGTCCGCGCCCTCCAGATAAGCGTTCTGGCGGTCTGAATTGCGGCAGGCATTGACAAAAGCCGTATCTTTGGAAAGCGAGTTGCCGACGGTCAGCTTGTACCCGTCAAACAGCTCTCGCACGGTAGGCTGTGGTGGCAGCTCGGCGGCGGGGTCGCGGAACACCCGCGTCCCATCCGCGCCGAGCTCCGCTTCATAGGCATTGATGGCCTGTTCTGCCTCGTGGTCGATGGACGGAAGCGTATATGCCGTGTGTTCATGGCTGGAATCGCCAATGCGCGAAATTGTTACATCATGCTTTTCTCGCAGCTTTTCAACGTATTTCTCCAAATCCTTTGCAGGGAAGCCGCACATGGTAACACGGCCTACTCCCTCCAAATTGCGGCGCGTCAGCTCAAGGCTGAGATCATCTGCAACTGCCCGCGCATCCTCGCCATACAGCTCGAAGAAGTCCCCAACCTGATACAGCACAATTTCATCGGGGTGCGCCGCCTTTACGTCGTTATAGTCGTTATAAACCGCGTTCCGCATGGCGTCCTGCGCCATTTCCTTGTCATAGGCTGCCTGCTCATCCGGCGTAAGGTAGCGGTTCAACCGAACCAGCTCCGAGATGCGCGAAGCGACCTTGTTCCAATTCATCTGAATGTCTGCACAGCCGTTCTTTTTCAGCACAATGCCTTTGCTGCCGTGATCTTCATAGCTGCCGCTTTCTCTGGATACAGCATGGGTGCGTCCTCCGATGCCGTATTCCTTTTTCAGAAAATCAGCGCTCTCTTTTGTCGTGTGCGGAGTCTGGAAAAACTCATGGATGCGGGTCTTTCCACCCTCAAAGCCGCTTCCATTTGCAAGAGAAGCCGCAATTTCATCTTCAGTGATAAACCGGCCCGTCTTCGGAACAGCCGCCATATCGGAGTGATATTCTTTGCGCGGCAATGACAGATCTTCCATACGTGTAAGAAGCGCCTGCGGACGGTGGAAATGGAAACGCAGAAGCTCCCGGTTCTCACGGTATGCGTCAAGAAATACTCTGTGTTCTGCCAGAAGCCTTTCCCGAAACTCCGGATTCAGCAGATCATCCGTCAGGCGCTCCGTTTCCTCTGGAAAGCTGGTGCTATGGATATTGCCCAAGCAGGACAGATACCCCAGCGATTTTGCTTCATCCGAGAAATCGTGATAAAGATTCCAGACATCCACAGCAATACCCAGCCGCTCATAGCGCGGGGCTTCTGTGACTTCAAGATTGGTGGCAAATGTGCCGCCGTCCAGAAGTTCCTCAATACGCTCCGCCGCATCTGCCCAGCCTATCACTTGTGCAGAGCGAAGATAGCGAGAGGTATCTCCGGTTGCAATATGGATACCATCGTCCCCGTACCATGCGGAAAACCTGCCGTTATCCGTAATCAGGCCGTTGCCGCCGTGGTAAAGAGCTTTCAGAAATGCCGCGCGATCCTCTAAAGGTTTTTGCTTGGAGAATTCCGCAGCAATTTTCATCCGCGCTGCATCCGCATTACCGCCCGCGCGCAGGATGTGGTCAATATCATTCTGAGAAATGAACATAGAAAAAGCGGAGGGTGTTACACTCTCCGCTTCTGCGATGGATTGAATTTGTTCTGCCTCTGAGGGGAAGAAGGACATCTGCGCCCCAGCAGGGGCATCGAACATGGTTAGCTGAACACCAACTCCGTGAGGATCGTTTCCTCGGCCTGCGCTTTCAGCGTGTTCATCAGCCCTACCCACTTCATCGGGTCGCTGGCTTTCAGCGCTTCCGTCACGCCTGCCGACTTCATCAGCTCCGGCATCATCTGTTCCAGCCGGTTGTTCGCTGCCTCGTCGATCTCCCGCAGATGGGGGTACAGCTTCTCGGACAGCAGCAGGCTGTTCCACAGCACCGGACGATGCTCCTTCAGGTAATCCTTCCGCATCCTGCCATACTTGCCCAGCGGGGCTTGCGGCTGCTCGGTCAGGCTCAGATCGGGAATCAGATAATCCCCGCTGCGGGTGTAGGTCAGTTCGCTCATGGCTTTCGCTCCTTTCCGCGATTTTCTCGCGCTCGTAATTCTTGATGGTGACTTCGATCTGCCGCAGCACCAGCTCGCTGGACTGGCTGATGGCCGTTCCAAGGGCGGCGACGGTCTGCGGGGTGTTGAAATCAAAGACGTTCAGAAAATCCTCATGCTCGAAGTAATCTCCCGGCTGCATCCCGCAGCGGGACAGCAGCGTATAGGTGGTGCTGACAACAGCGGCGTTCCGAAAAGCGGCTCCGATGTTGAACTCATCATAGTCCTCCAAAAAGGAACCGTCAACGATGCCGACAATATCGTGCCGATTGTCGTGCCAGTATTCATCTACAAGCTGCGCCGCCACACGCTCCATCTGATCGGCAAGTCCGTTTTCACCGGAAACGTCAAAGCGCTGTTCCAGCGCCGCAGATACCACCTCACGATGCTCCTGCCGGTATTCCCAAAGATAAGGGCGGCGAGAGTTCTCGCCGCCGCTGGTATCGGAAACATCGAATACATATCGGAGTTTGGGTTGGTCGCTGCTGGTATCCACAAGGGCGATGCCCTTGCTGCCTCGCCGCACATAGCGGCGCATCTGCTTATTCCAAAGGTCGTATTCCGCGCAGGCCGTGGCTTCCGGGCGCTGGGCGAAAATCATGAGCTGTTCATTGTAGGGGTACTTATACAGCCTTGCGGCGGTGGTCAGAAATGCCGTCCACTTCTGGTAGCTTCCCGTGATCTGCTCCGCCGTGCGGTCTGCCATCTGCGCATAGAGCTGTACTTTACTCGGCATCCATATCCTCCTTTTCAAAATCGGGGAACAGGTCGAGCGCGTCATATTCCGCGTCGCTCATCCTGCGCAGCTTTGCGATGGCGCTGTCCGTCAGCTCCCGCAGCTCCGTTTCATCCGCAGCGAGGTAGCCGCGCATTTCCTCCAGCGCTGCGATCAAGCCCGTGCGGGTGCCGGTGTTGTAGAGGCTCATAAGCTGGCGTTCTTCAAAGGTGATGTTCATATCAAAGCTCCTTTTCCGCGCTCTTTTTGGGCGCTGTTTTGTGTGGACGTTCTTGGGCCGGTTGGCTTTTGAGCTGCTCCAGCACAGATTTCTTCTTTTCCCGGTGTGCCGCCTCTGCCAAATCCATCAAGGAGATGGACATACCGGCCTTGACCTGTGCTTCAAGGTCGGCGACGGTGGGCTGTTTGGGGCCGTTGTTGATAATGCCGTCGATCATGCCGTAATCGTCCTCCATCGACATTTCGGCGGCTTTCAGGTAATTCTCAGGTTTCTGAAAGGCGGGCAGCTCCTGAAATCCCATGCTGTCACAGTAGTGATAGGATACCTTGCCGTCCTGTTTCAGCGCAACGATGTCGCTGACGGAGAGGCTGTGTCCCACAAAATCGCCGGGGCGCTCGTCGTTGAAAATGTAGTAGAAGTTTTCAAGGATTCTGCCGGTATCATCGTCCGGGTACACCTCACGGGTATAGACGGCTTCATAGTTGGCCGGGTCAGGCGGCGCGGCCAGACTGCCGAGATTGGCAAAACGAAGCTCCACCGGCGCATCCCGGCGCAGTTGGTAGATCGCCATAGAATCGGTGGGACTGTTCAAAAAACGCTGCTCCACATCGCGGGGCGGGATATGGCCCTTGACCGCATCCCAATCCGGTCTTGTGACGCCGAACATTCCGTCGTGCTTGATGATGTCCTCGGCTTCAAAGACCATTTCCTCGGCGTTGTCGGGATAGAGCATATAAACCGTGATGTCATGCTCCAGCAGCTCCACTGCCCGATCCTTGGAAAGCGGGAGCATATCACTATCCAGATACCCATAGCTGCGCATATCGTCCACCGTCAGCGTGGGGTCAGGCATCGGGACGGCCTGTTCCAGCTCCGGGAGCATATTATCTGCCGCATCGGTGGGGGCAACGACTGCGCCGGTGATCTGTTCGCTGTCCAAGGGCGGCGTAATCTGCGCCTCCTGCAAGTCCTCCAGAATTTTCATATCTGCAAATGTCACCTTGGTTGGTGTCATGCCTTGAATGGCAAATACCTCCGTTCGGACAGCCCCGGCAACAGATGCAACCGGCGAATCTTCAATGGCGCTGCTGTCAATAACACCGCCATCCAGCAGCTTTTTGCTTTCCTTGTCGTAGAGCGAATAGTCCCATCCGCCGTCTGTATGCTGCACATGGAGATATACCGAGCCATCCACAAGATAAAGCGCTTCGTCTGTTTGTGTGGCGCTCACTTCTTCACGATTGATGCCGCGCTCCTTGCAAATCTCCGCAAAGTGCCGGTCAATGTCCGTAATCAGCTCAGAGGCAGTCTTGTTGATGGTTTCCAGACTGGCGCGAAGCTCTTTCAACTCCTTGCCCTTTGACCATGTGGCGATATAGCCGAAGCTGTTTTCGCCCGTTTCAATGCCGTAATACTGGCAGACCGCATAGGAGATGCTTTCGGCCTCGACCTCCTCGGTGTTGCGGCTCTTTTCACCGGGGACAAGGATCGTCTCACCATCGTCCGCAAGCTCCGTCATGTGTTCGTAGTCGTGGAGCTTGGCGTGGGCAATCTCATGGACGGCGGCGCATACCGTCTGCACCTCACTCATACCGGCGCGGATGGTGATGCTCTGCGCCTTAATGCTGAAAAAGCCGTCCGTATCCCGCGCAACAGGCTTTATCTCTATCGGAACGGGAGAAGCGCGGCGCAGTGCCTCCATGAAAACCTCATACTGCTGCACATTGCCGCTCAGATCGGCGGCAAGCTGGGGCAAGGGCTTTCCCGCAGTCTGCGACACGTCAAAGACGGATACCACCTTGAACATAGGGATACGGATTTCCTTTTCCTCAATGATGGCCTTGCCGTCTGCATCCAGCACCGGCGCATTGGTTTCGGGGTCGGTCTTGATTTCCTCGACCTTTTTCTTATAGGGAGTAGGAGCGATGATGCGGATACCTTTTTCGCCTTTCAGGACGTTCCTGCCGAACTGATCGCGCCACTTGTTGAAGCCCGCCACATGGGTGGCGTCGGGGCGTTGCATATAGATGAGCATGGTATTATTGACCGAGTAGCGGTGAAAGCGGCTCATGGTGGCAAGGTACTTCCGGTACTTATCGCTCTCGAACAGCTCCTTGATGCCATTTTCGATGCTGTCAACGATCTCCCGCATCCGGTCTTTGCTGGTTTGTTTTTCAGCCATGATGATCTCCTTTCAGAAAAAATAGCGCCCCTGCGCAGAAGAAAACACATCCTGCACAGGGGCGATTCTCCGCAGATAGACGTTGTTTTTGAGCTAGCGGATAGAATGACGCAGCCCCTTGTGATTCCGCATGGAAAAAGCCTTGCGGCACGGGGCTTTTACGCCCTCTATCTGCGGAGGTTCCAGTATTGTTCACGCTTCCGTTTGGCGTCCTGCTTTCGGCGCTCCTGCTTGGCGCAGGCAGGACAATACTTGGCACGGTTGGAGGAGGAATAGACCGGCTTGCCGCAGACGGTGCAGCGCTTTCCCGGTCTTTCCCGCATCACGTCGGCCAGCAACCCATGGTCGGCGGGAAGTACCGCATTTCGGAACCAGTTGCACAGCAGCGAGTAGGAAATACCCTGTACGCAGACGCAAGGCTCTCCATCGTCCAGCGCGAGGCAGTTGCCATGATCGTAATTACAGCAGAGCTTCCGAATGAGTTTTTTGGAGCGGCGGAGCTGCTTGTGATCCATACGCGGCGCATCAGCCATTGTCGAACACCAGCTTATAGCCCGTGCGCTGTCCATCGTCCTCCAAAAGAACACTGGCATCATAGGTTTTCCCGGTCTTTTCGGAGTAGCAGTCTTTCAGCGGGGCGCGGCCATTTTTCAAAAGCGCAGCGACAAGAGATTTCGTCAGCACCTTTTTCTTGGCGGTGAAAAAGCGGCTGTTTTTCCAGAGAACAAAGGAACAGGCACGGTTCTCACAGAAAAAGCCTTTCGGTGATTCCGTCACCTCGGCTCCGCAGCGGGGACACTTGCCGACTACCTCACGCCCGGAGGGGAACAGGACTTCCGTACCGGGGATGGGTTTGTAGGTCTGCACCAGCTCATGTAGCATGGCGGCGATCCCATCCATGAAGCTGTCCGGGGCGATTTCGCCGCGCTCAATCTCTTTCAGGCGGTGTTCCCATTCAGCGGTGAGCTGCGGAGACTGGAGCTGTTCGGGCAGAACGGTGATAAGCGCCGTGCCGGTAGAGGTGGGCAGCAGATTTGTGATCTTCTTGGACTTCCTGCGCTCCACAAAACCGGAGGACACCAGCTTTTCAATGATACCGGAACGGGTCGCCGGGGTGCCAATGCCCTTGCGCTCGGCATCATCTGGCATATCCTCCTTGCTCGCGTTTTCCATCGCAGCCAGCAGCGTATCCTCTGAAAGCTTTTGTCAAGGGGGTGCGTGGATATTTTTCATATTACTTACGCAGATTCTCTCTCTGCTTCTGCCTGAATAATGCGTTTCAACCTGTCCTCCGCAGTCAAACCGCTACTATGGTCAAAAAACACTTTGACTTTATAATTTGTTTTGCCTTGCTTAATCACAAAAACTCCATCCGGTTTGTTTTTCTCCGAATGGTTATTTGGGGTGGGTAGTGTACTGTTCACAATATTTGTCATACGATATTCCTCCTTGAATGAAAAAGCCCGACAAGGAAAGGTCTGACAACGAAGTTCCGACAACGGACATCAGAAAACCTTTTTTCTTTATCGGGCGATACTATCTTTTTACTATTTCCTTTTTCTTTATAATATTGGTTGTCATGGTTGTCAGAGAGGGAAAAGTGCCGCAATATCAAGGCTTTCGGGATTTTTGCCCGACAACCAGACCGACAACCGGCTCGACAACCGAAGCGACAACGGGCTTTTATTTTTGCTTCAACCATTCTTCCGGAAGTCCTAACTGTTCCATTTCCTCTGTCGGGATTTCTTGAAAACCATCCATGCTGTTGTCAGGCTCGTTGTCATTCCTGATACGCTCCCAGCCCTTTTGTCGGCGGTAAGGCTCTGGAAAATACCTCGGATTGCTGAACGCCCTCCAGCCTGTGACAGCGTTATTCATAATGTCGTTGATCTCTCGCAGCTCCCATTGTTTCGGTTCGTCATAATCATGCCCCAGTGCTTCCTTGTAAAGCTGCTTAGAGCAGACTATGCTGCCGGAATAGCGTTCCAAATAGTCTAAAATCTGTCCTGCCTTTGTGTCCTCCGGCATAAAGTCCTTTTGGTGGGCTTTCAGATAAGCGTTCATAGCCGGACTGAATCTCAGACGGAAATTGCCACTTCTGTAAATCTCCATAGCTTCTGCCCACATCTGATTGATATACTCTCTGGAAGCCTGTTCATCTGCCAAAATATGAACCTCAGCCCTTTCAGGATAGACCATAACCGGAACGAAGCGGCGGTTGCCTGTTCGGTCAAGGGGAAGAAAGTCAAGGGTATTAGAAGAACCACCAAACACACATTGTCTTTTTCTGTCTGCCGGATGTGTTTCATAGGGTATCTTATAGGTTTCCTTTTGGCGGCTCAGAAAGGACTTGATTTCTTCAATGCTCTTAGCGTTGGCGGTTGCAATCATTTCCGACATTTCAATAATCCAATGCCCCTGCATTTTGCGGTACACATTTTCATCATCCAGCTTTTTCAAGTCATCAGAGAACCAGTCATCATTGACCGCAAGCAAACGGAAGAAAGAGGACTTTCCGGCTCCCTGACCGCCCACAAGACAGAGCATAACCTCAAATTTGCACCCCGGCTTAAAAGCTCGTGAGATAGCACCCAGCAGAAACAACTTCAATGCTTCATAGGTGTAATCATCTGTATCAGAACCGAGAAAGCGGTGCAGACAGAAGCGTATGCGTTCTGTTCCGTCCCATTGCAAGGCATTGAGAAAATCACAGACAGGGTGGTAACGATTTTCATTGGCAATAACCGCAACTGCGTCTATGATTTTCTTCTCTACGGTCAATCCATAGTTTTCTTCAAAATATAGGAGCAGATATTTCACATCCACATCCGTCAATGTCGGGCTGTCACGATACCAACCGAGGGGCTTCACAATGTCGATTCTTTCGGTCAGAAGATTTTTTCGGATAGCCCCTTTCAAAAGTGGGTCATATTGCAGAACACGCTTATAATTTGCGGCAGTATTATAAACCTTACCTTTCTCGCTCTGCTCTAAGCTGTTTCGGATTTCTTCTACTGTGCATGGTTCTGTCTGCTGACAGTTCTGCAATTCGCTGTTCAAGTTTTAACACCTCCTTTCTCTGTTCTGCCACAAGTGCTTTTCGTTCCTCCAATGAACCATACAGAAGAATATCAAGTAGATATTCGATATAGTTCTTCTTATACAGTGCTTCTGCAAACAGTGGGATTCCATTCCTCATCCGGCTGTTTAGGAGCGTATTTCTTTTCCCATTCTCTAAGAAGATGAAAATAATCCGTCAGCACCTTGTAGCAATGATTTTCTTCTTTTTGATACTTCTGTTCCGGTGTCGGCTCACGAATACGAGGGCGAATACTGGGCTTTTGTCGGCTGTCATAGTTAAGACCAAAATCTTCAGCAAGTTTGACAGCAGCTTCCCTCAGCCCGATACCGAATAGCTTCGCTGTCAGATCAACAGCGTCTCCAGTTGCTCCGCAGCCAAAACAGTAATAGCGTTCATCCAGCTTCATACTGGGGGACTTATCCGAGTGAAACGGACAGCACGCCATACCAGTGCGACCCACTTTCAAGCCATAGGCTTCTGCGGCTTGTCGGGCAGTAACATTTTCTTTTACAACTTCAAATACATTCATGTGACTCCTTTCCAGAAACGAAAAAAGCACCTGTCATTTTCAAAACGAAAATAGCAAGTGCCTTAAAGTTCCATATCCTGTTTTTTGCTTTTCGCCGGAATTGTCCGGCTGACTTCACGCTCTGCCATTTCCTTCTTCTTGCGGCCCAACTGCTCTATAATGGAACTTTTGGCTTTCTTCTTGATTTGCTCCGTTCCGGCTTTTTTGACCTCCGGTTTCATCAGCGTAGTTTGGATTTTCTGAATAGTTGATTTCATAGCATTTGTGATTCTGGCAATCACGCCATCCAATCGTTTCACTGCATACTCAACTTCTTTCTTTGAAGCCTTACGCTCAGGGGAGAGAACCCACGCCTTAGACTGCTCCACCAGCTTAATATCCTCCTTGTGCGTTTCCAGTTTTACAGTATCAGCAACGACCTCAACCGCCTTGTCATAGGCAATATCGGCAACCTCGTCCACCAAAGCTTCCACATCTTCAATCTTCATCGTGAGTTCTTCCAACTTTTGCTCCTGTGCTGCCAGTTGCTCCTTTTGCTTGAAAAGAATATAGTCCTGTTTTTCCAGATATGCACGACCACCATATTCCGGTTCTTCTTCCAGTTGTAAGCCATGCTTTTTCGCCACATCAAACAGCAGCACTCGGCAAGCTGAATCGAAAGTCATCTTGCGGTTGTTTTTTCTTCCGACTGGCTTCTCCGGTTCCGGCAGTTCAAACCCCAATGCTTCCAAAGCCTTTTCCTGTTGTGGGGCAATCTCTCCATATTGATTTTCACAGTCGAACACATGACGCTCGTGAATATGAGGGGTGCTTTCATCCAAGTGCAGCGCCCAATTCAGGATATGGACATGAGAGCCGAAACGCTCATTTGCGATTTCCATAAATTCTGTGACGATCTCAATGAGCAATTCCGGCGGAACATGATTGTCAAGCGTTCCAATCTGATAGACCGTTTCCTCTGGACAGGTCTTTTTGCTTTTGAGTAAATCTCCAGTTTCCTTATTTCTTTCAGGGTGTCGGTTCTTCACATTTCTTTCATTCTGTCCTGTTACAAAATCATGATACCGCTGACGATAAAAAAGCTGTTCCACATCTTCAAAAGTGGCAGACAGCTCATTTTCCTTTTCGGGATTTTTGAAATTGCGAAAGCCATTGTAACAGTCCCAATAGAGATTTTGTTTGGCTCGTTCTTCGTCAATGTGTTCGCTGTTGGCAATGTCAAAACTGCGGTCATTGTGCTTCGGGTTATAAACGCCATTCTTTCCGGCTCGTCCATTGTGTCTTGTTAATTTCACATGAGTTCCTCCTTTTCTTTTTGATTTCCCCGACAGGGGAGAAGGGCAGCGAAGCTGATTCCTTGCGGCTTTCTGCGTCAAGTAATACCCAGTATTAAGTGGCGAAGCGCCACTTAACTGGGCAAGGCTGCCGCCCTTGACCTGCACAGGGGTATTGCATTCCCTGTACCCATGCACAAAGGGTTGCACCCTCTGTACTCCCGCCCGAACAAACTGACTTCACCCCATCCCAAGCTCTGTCAGTTCCTTCGGTTTTACAAAACAGTCCACCGGACTATTTTGCAAAAAGAAAAACCGACGCATGATCGCTTTACGCTCAATACATCGGTTTCTTCATCTGACCTTGACGGTCATATTCAGTTGTGGCAGATTAGCCAATTTGAAAAATTACTCTGGCACATCTACTGAGTAGCTCAGACAATCGCCTCTTTTATTGCTTTTCAAATCGTTATAATACCACATATACATCGTTCTACCATATTCTTCATATTCTATAATCCCATCTGGCTTTTGACCTTCTACTTCTAATGAGTAAATTTCTTTATCATGTGCATAGCCAAAAACGAATCTGGTATCCGGATAATTTGGATTTAAGTCTTGTTGAATATCACTTATTGTTAAAGATAAATGGATAAATTTTTTGAAGTCTCCCCCATAAGTGGTATCTGGTGTAGTGGTAGCTGGTGTAGCATTTACAAACGCATATTGTGTACTTTCATTTTCTATCTTTTTTTTGCAGCGTGCAATCACAAAACCTTGAACGGGATCGTTATCACTTCCTGCCCGATAGAAAATAGTATCATACTGTTTGCCATTCCATATATGCAATATTTCATCAACATGATTAAGAAAATCTTCTGGAACAGAAAATTCTTCATTTTCAGCATTCAAAGGAGAATTCAAAATAGCTTCTTCGACAGAACTATAATATATGAGTTCAGAATCCTTTTTATCGTAATCACTCAAATTGAATTCGACATATGCATTGTCTTTATTGTCATCTTCCGGAACATAAGTATAACGACCATTTTCAATATGGTCATCATAATCAACAAACAGTCCAATACATATCAGCGCTGCAAAAATCAAAAAAACTATTCCTACAATGATTAGCAATATTTTCAAAAATTTTTTCATACAAAAGTCCACCTTCTTGCTTCATTTCAGTAAATTATATCATACCGATATGAACAATTCAATTCACGCTCTATCAAGTAGTTTTTTACTTACCTATAACGCACATTTCCGCAAAATCCATAGTCTCCGATACTTTCCTCACAGGCGATATACAGTCGGAATTCTGTCAGCTCATGAAATAAGAAAAACCGACGCATGATCGCTTTACGCTCAATACATCGGTTTCTTCATCCGACTTTGACGGTCATATTCAGTTGTCTAACATCGTACTGTTATAAAATCTATGTCATTTACGATTCTTCTTATGCTGATTTGTCCAGTAAGATTTTACAGGGATTCTTCTTCTCTCTATATCTTCCATAAATTCTTCTTTATCGATATTACTATCAATGGTAAATAGCTTTTCCCCATTTACATATACACGCACAGAACCTTTTTTTCTCTCGCAGTAGGTAATATCCCCAAAACGAAAAGTTCTCTTTTTTCCAAAAGTTGACCGCCATGTGATTTCATCTCCGTTCACTTCCAGTTTCCACATTACCATATTGACTATTCCGCTTATGCCTACTAAAAAAAATATTCCAAATATACAAATGACAAACATATCTTCTTTTTCCCTAAGACTCATAGCCGTACAACAAGCAAAAAATATTGTACCTACGATAAATGCCACGACAAGGAATTTCTCTGTTTTTATTGTATAATGCGTTCTAATTATTCCCTTTTTCTGTTCTTCCTCTCGTTCTTTAGCTCTCTTTTGTTGAAGATTTACAAGATATTTCAAAAGAAGAAGTACAACTAAATAGGGGCCTATTTGTGTAATTATATTCAAACACATTCGTAAAAAATCATTCATTTTTTGCCCTCCATAGTTCCAGCTATATAAAAATGATTGTTTGAAATCGAGTATTAAAAACCTCAATTTTTCATATCTCATTATACTTCATCAACTTAAAGAATGGAAGAAAAAATTTTGTGTACAGAGTTCCTGTTCAAACCTTGTAACGCACATTTCCGTAAAATTTATAGTCTCCGATACTTTCCTCACAGGCGATAGGCAACGGTCAAAACATCAGGTTTGCACCTGACATTTTAACCGCATATCAGCCCTGATTATCACAGTATCCCTGCTGGCTGTTCAGCCCATGCTTTTTCGCATATTCACTGGCTTTCTGTCTGCGTTCCTCACTGTAAGGCGGCAGGAAACGGATAGACAGACGGGACTTTGCCAGCTCATAAGAAACACCGCCTTGAACATTGGATTTTTCCAGTCGGCAAAGGTCAGGGTACTTCTTAGCAAAAGCAGCCAACCTCTTTTTCAATCCGGCGTTGTGGGTGTAGATATTTGCCTTGTCCTCGCCCTCATTAAAGAGAACGATTGTTTCTTTCTCAATCTTCGTCAGTCTCGTCATAGCAGCCCTCCCTATGGTTTTTCAACACACGCAGCTTGCAGTAAAAGCAGCGATACCACCTTTCAACACCCTCAGCACTCAGCTTGACGGAAAGCATATAAAACAGCTTCTTCGCCACTGGATCGGGTGCAAGGGCAGCTACCATACGCAAACGCTCGACAGTTGCTTTCAGGTTCGGACAGCCAAAGGCATAAAGGGCTTCCATTTCATTCCGGTTCATCTTCATTGTGTTTTCCTCCTTAAAGTTTGATAAATGAAAAGCGACAGACACTTCATAAGGAAATACCTGTCGCTTCGTTTACGATACAAATTTGTTGGTTTTGGACTTGATAAAATCAGCAGTAAATCATTTCCTGTCTGATGATTTCTTCGGCTCGGTTACGGATAGAGTTCATGGACTGTACCCACAACATCTGATTGTCTGCTTTCATGGTTTCGGTCACGCCCTCGGCTTGTTTCATCTGCTCAATGATAAGGCTGCACCTTTCCGTTGCCTGTTCGTTCAGATCAGCAAGGTAAGTATGCAGTTCGCCGGATAAACAGAGGGCAGAGAACCTTGCAGGGCGGTACTGCTCCAAATATGTCCTGTGCAGTCTGCCCCACATACCGATAGGGCGGTGTTCCTCCGGTAGCTTCAAGTCCGGCACATAGTAATCACCCACAAGAACATAGTCCAGACCGTTGCTTTCGTCATGGATTCGTAGTTTCAATTCTGTCATGCTATTTTTTCTCCTTTCACTTTTTGCCGATTTGATTTGCTTGTGGCGTTCTGTTCAACACACACATTGCTATCAGAGCTTTTTTCTTCTGCTATACGCTCATGCTCCGCAAATTCTTTTGATTTCTCACGAATCTTTTTCATATACTTACGATTGGATTCTCGTTTTCTGCGAAGTCGTTCCGCCTCTTTTTCAGCAGCAATCCTTTCTTCCTCGGTTGGTTCATGCTGCTCCACAGGTACTTGAAATTGCCCGACATAGTTAAGATATATCTCCACCTCTGTGGTGCGGTCTGCACCTTTTCCTTGTGGCTCGTGAACCAGTATTTTGTCGATAAATTCATTTATCATGGCAGGAGTAAGTTCTGTAATGTTCTCATACTTTTTAACCAGCTTTAGAAAACGCTCCACATTATTTTGACCGCCTATAATCCGTTGCATATCAGCGGTGTCAGTCTCAATAATCTTGTTCAGCTCGTTCTGCTCATTTTCATAATCAGTAAGCATACTCTGAAAAAGTCTGTCCGGCAATCTTCCAATCACATTATCTTCATAGATTTTCCTGATAAGCATATCCAGTTCGTGAACTCGCTTCTGATTTCTTTCAATGCGGTTTTTTACAGTTTCAGAAACAGCAATATCTTTCATCGCCGATTCTTCTTGCAGAGAATAAACAAACTCCCGCTCATTCAAAGAAACATAATGGCAAGTCTCCTGTATGGTTTTCAGAATGATGCTTTTAAGTGCTTTTGTTGAAATATGGTGGCAAGTACAATGTCGGTCATACTTCTGATAAGCAAGATTATATGTGGAACATTCATAACAATCTGCCGGATTGGAATAACTTGTCCTTTTTTCGCCTTTGGCAGTATAGTATATTCTTTCTCGCCCTTTCCGCTGCCTGTGATTATACATCGGCGCACCACAATCAGCACAGTAAATCTTTCCGGTCAGAACATTAGGCTCGCCCATAGGATCTGCTTTTCTTACATTCTGTCTTAACTTTTGAGCAAGCAGCCATGTTTCTTCATCGACAATAGGCTCTTGTGTATCATCAAAAACCACCCAATCTTCCTTATCTGCCCTTTTCGTCTTTTTGTCCTTATAGGAATTTTTGAATGTCCTGAAATTGACAGTCTTTCCGATATACTCTGGTCGGGCAATCAGAGTAGTAACCTGATTTCCTCGCCACATATACGGATTTTCTTTGTCATAGTTGCTTGCATGATTTCCAAGTCCCTTTTTGCCAAGATAATAAGATGGTCTTTCAATTTTTTCTTCTGAAAGTTCTCTTGCTATCTGATAAGGTCCTTTTCCCTCAATAGTCATGCGATAAATTCTGCGGACTACTTCAGCAGCTTCTTCATCAATAATCCAATGGTCGGGGTTTTCGGGGTCTTTCAAATAGCCGTATGGTGGGATATTACTTGTATGAGCGTTGCCGGAAGAACCTCTGGATTTCAGTACAGCTTTAATTTTCTTACTTGTGTCCCTGACAAACCACTCATTCATGATATTCAGAAAAGGGGCAAACTCACTGGTTTCTTGACGGTCACTGTCAATACCATTATTGATTGCTATAAATCGAACTTCCTTTTCTCTAAACAGAATGTCAGTGAAAAAACCTACTTGCAGATGATCTCTGCCGATTCTGGACATATCTTTGCAGATACAGGCAGTGATTTCTCCGTTTTTAACACCTTCAACAAGTCTGTTCCATGAAGGTCTGTCAAAAGTCGCTCCACTCCAACCATCATCGGTAAAATGAACAAGATTCGTAAAACCATGTTTCATAGCATAATCTTCAAGCATTTGCTTTTGATGAACTATACTGTTACTCTCTCCAGCATTATCATCATCACGAGACAGTCTTTCATACAAAGCAGTAATGCCATTGCTTCTATCTTTTTTTCTTCTCATGCTGAACTCCTTTCTTCAATTCCTATCCACTCCTTACGCTCACAAAATATCACATCGGTGAAATGCTTGGGCGGCGTGGTTTTTCCGGTCTTGACCGATGCGGCAGATACGGAAAGCGTCTGATTCTCCGTTACCACCGGCAGCGCGGGCGCTGCCTCTGCCTGCTCCTGCTCATAGCGCTTCCAGCCAGGAGCAAGAACGGTTTTTCCCTTGGCGGTGAAGCTCTGACTGGCACATTCCACCGTAATGACCGTTTCTGCGTAGCGATGTGGTTCATCCACCGCACGAAGCAAGCCCCTTGCCGCCAGCTTCAGCACCTCGCGTTCGCCCAGCGGCAGAGAGGCCATATCTACCTTTTCCGCGCTGATGGTGGGAACAATGGCGTGGTGATCGGTGACTTTTTTACTGCTGCATACCTGCTTGGCGCAGATGGTCGGCGGCTTCTCCATGCCGCAGACAGCGGCAGCGGCGGCGACAAGGCCGGGGACGCTGCCCTCCATATCGTCGGTCAGGAAGCGGCTGTCGGTGCGCGGGTAGGTACAGAGCTTCTTTTCATAGAGCGCTTGGAGATAGTCGAGGGTCTGCTGAGAGGTGTAGCCGAGAACGCGGTTGGCGTCGCGCTGGAGGGAGGTCAAATCGTAGAGCGCGGGCGCTTTCTCAGACTTTTCCTTGCGCTCCACGCTTTTGACGGTTACTGCCTTGCCCTTGCAGGCGTTGGCGATGGCGTCGGCGTCCTTCCTGTCCTTCATTCGGCCTGTCGTGGCGGGAAAGCCGCAATCGAGCTGGACGGTGTAGAACGGTTCTGCCGCAAATGCGGAGATCTCCGCCTCGCGCTGTACCAGCAGCGCCAGCGTGGGCGACATGACGCGCCCGATGTTCAATGTGCGGCCATACGTCAGGGAGAAATACCGCGTGGCGTTGATACCAACCAGCCAATCAGCCTTGGCGCGGCACAGGGCAGATTGATGCAGGCCGTCATAGTCGCGCCCAGACTTAAGCTGCTGGAAGCCGCTGCGGATAGCATCATCCTCCATGGAGGAAATCCAAAGCCGCAGAATCGGCTTGGAGCATCCTGCAAGGCAGTAAACCGTGCGGAAGATCAGCTCACCCTCGCGCCCAGCGTCGCAGGCGTTGACCACCTCTGCCACATCCTCCCGGCGCATCAGCTCCCGCAGAATGTCAAACTGCTTCTGCTTTTCAGAGCGGACGATGAAGCGGAACGAGGTAGGAATGATGGGCAGCGCCGCCAGCGTCCATTTGGCATCATCGGCATTGTAAACGGCGGCGTCGGCCAGCTCTGCCAGATGCCCGAAACACCACGACACGATGTACCCGCCGCCCTCCAGATACCCGTCATGCCGTGACTTTGCGCCCAGCACGGCGGCGATGCTCTGCGCCACGGAGGGTTTTTCGGCGATCACAAGGCGCATGGTGCAGCCTCCATTCTCTTTACGTCACGGTAGCAGGGGCGAACGCAGCTCTGTCCGAAGCGCTTGCAGCCGTAGCAGAAGTGTTCCTTGGCAGCGTCGGGAGGGCTGTCCTCCCGCGCTGCTTTCGGCTTCTGCATCATCAGGCGTTCCAGCGGATTATTGGTGAAATATCTCATGCGTCCGTATCCTCCGTAGTATCCTGTTCCGGTTCGTCCTCATACGGCTCAAACTCGTATTCGTCCTCGCCGTAATCATAATCGTCCAGATCGGCGCTGCCTTTGGTCTGCGGCTTGGCCTTTTTCTGCTTGAAAATGTAGAACGCGGCACCGCCGCCCAGCGCGACGATCAGCAGAACGACAAGGATGCCGCCCATGCCGCTCTTTTTCTCCGGTTCCTCGGCGGCGGGTTCTGTCGGCTCAGCGGGGACTTCTGGCTTTGCTTCCTTGCCCACGCACTCGGTCATGTTGACCGCACAGACGGGGCAGGATGTATTGACCGTACCGGCCACGCATTTTGTGGTGCAGGAGCAAGTGGCGGGCGTTTCTTCCTCGCCGGTCAGCGCCATCAGGTCAGCCTCATCCACCTGATTTAAGAAGTGGACGGTTTCTTCGCCCTCATCGTCACGGTCAATAATCATGTAAAATACATTGCCGTTCTTGCTTTCCAGTGTAATGAACTGTTTCCCCACCTTGGTGCTGGAGCCAATATCGTCGATCAGCGTCAGATTGCCGTCCGGTGTCAGCGCGTCGCTGCCGCCCGTCATGCTGCCGAGAAGGAGCTGCCAGAGGTCGGCCAGCTCTTTTTCATCAAACGGAAGCGTAATGCCGCCGATGCTCACGGTACTGTCGGCGGCGTCGGTGACGGTCAGATAGCTGCCGTACACATAGCCCACACGGGCAGGCAGCAGGATTTTTACCCAATCGCCGTCCCTGCCAATCACATCGACCACCGTGCCGTTGGGGAGCTGCGTAAACGCGGTGTTGTCCAGTCCCGCGCCGGTGCGGACGTTCAGGTTGCCGCCGTTGGTCGTGACCGTGCCGATCTGTTTTGTTTCCTGTGCGTCTGCGGCGCTGCTTTCGGCGGTGGGCAGCGAATCATCAGGATAATCACCGTCGCTGGCAAAGGCGGAAACGGGGAGAATCCCGATGCACAGGAGCATCAGCAGCAGGCTGATAAAAATGCGTGGTGTGTTCTTAGTCATGGTTCAACGCCTCCTTTTCCGAAGTGGCCGGTGCAGGCGCGGCCTGCATACGGCGGAACAGCTCGGCAAACTGCTCCATCGTCATGCCGTTCTCACGCACCATGCCGATGATGTCGGTGTCCTCCAGCTCACGAATCTGCTTTTCCAGCTCGCGGTTGCGGCCTTGCAGATCAGAGATCTTGCCTTTGTTCTTCTCCAGCTCTCCACGGAGCTTCATAATTTTCGGGTTCATATCGTTCACTCTCCTTTACGGCAAGCGCCCATAGCGGTAGAAATGGGACTGCCAATAGTTTGAATTTAAGTATGCATAAGAGATCGGATCTCCGCAGTGGATCATCATATTGTTGCCGACGTAGATACCCACATGGCTGACACCGGGGGTATCATACGTTCCGGTGAAAAACACCAGATCGCCCGGTTTGACGTTGGCAGAGGATACAGGCGTGCAGATGTTGCAAAGCCCCTGCGCCCCCAGCCTGCCCACATCCCAACCGGAATGATTGATGACCCAACTGACGAAGCCCGAACAGTCAAATGAGGTAGAGGGGCTGCTGCCGCCCCAAACGTAGGGGTAGCCGAGATACTTTTCCGCTTCCTTGATGATGGCGGCGAATACCTCATCGTCCAGCGCCTCCGGGGGAATGTCGTAGTCGGTATAGCTGCCCTCCACATACTTGCCGATGTAGCCTGAACCGGGGAACAGGTCGGGACGGTTGCCGAGGGTGGCCATATAGGTGGCGTACATTCCGAGCTGTTCTTCGCTCATAATGTAGACGGGAACATGGGAGAGATTGAAGTTTTCCAGCGTGACCGTGCAGATGTAGTAGTCATACGGCACCTGATAGGTGTCCGTATGGGTGTTGCCGTCCGCGTCCGTCCATGTGTCGCTTTCTGTGCGGTAGCGGGTTTCCACCACCACATCCTCGGTCAAAATGTACTGGCGGTCAAAGAGCATTTGGAGCGTACCCTGCACCTCATCCAGCGTCCATTCCCCTTGATGCAGCGCCGTAATTATGGAAATGAGTACATAGGGGTCATGCTCGATGGTGTCCAGATCAAAGTGGTACTCATCGTAGTCGTGGGTGCTTTCGTAGGTGTCGAGGTAGCGCTGAAGCTCGGCCTCCATCGCGCAATACTGCGCCTCCGCACCCAGCATATCGGCGTCCTGCGATGGATAGGTACTGGCCGCGATCCCGGAGCCGACGCCATCCATCATCACCGAGCAGGAGGACAGGCCGTTGAGCAGAAATGCCAGCATCAGCAGAATTGCGGCGGCAATGGCAAAGCCGCGCCGGTGTTCCCACACATATTTGCCCGCTTTCTCAGCCTTTTCAGCGGCTTTTTTCGCGGCCTTGGCGGTATTCTCCGCCGCCTTTGCCGTAGTCTGCGCTGCCTGATTGTGCTTGGCAGCGGCATACTGCTTCTTAATGGACTGCTTCTGCTGCCACTTAGAAACGGGATTGCTGGTGGGGCTGTCGATCTCTGCTTTCTTCTGGAGCGCGTCAAGATTGGCTCGTTCCAGCTTTTTCTCTGCACGGATGGCAGCACGATAAGGCTTGAGCTGATGGGCGCGGTGGGCAGACTGCACCAGCCGCCCGCCGCTCTCCACGGCTTGCTCTACCTTGTGCGCGGCCTCTACGCCTACATTGTCATCCTCGCTCTGCCGCACCTCCCGGTGAACCTGAGAGAGAACAAAGTTGGCGGGGGCATCCTGCACGGCATGGGTCAGCTTTGAGGGCGGCTTTTTCTTATCCACTTCCTCAAACCGGAGCTGCGTTTTGACCTCGCCGGTGGCAGGATCAAAGCCACGCTCCTTTTTGACCACGGTTTTCTTGGGGATTTTCGCCTGCGCCTTATCCGCCTTGGCCTCCGCTTTTTTCACCCGCTTGATGGGCTTTTCCAGCTTCGGCTCGGCAAGATCGGCGTCGGTGAACTGTAAACGAGGTTCTCTTTTCATGCCGATGCCACCTCTTGCGGTTTGGTGGTCATGACGCGGTACAGTTCGGTGTCCTTCGGGAAGTGGTCAATGAAGGGCAGGATCGTGTTACCGTAGAACAGCAGCCCTTCGCCCTCGCCGGAGTGGGTCACATAGGAGAGCTGATGCGGCGAAATGTTGAGCTGCTTTGCAAGAATCTGCCGGTCGCCAGCGGCCTGATTGAGCATATAGATGAAATCGCTGTTCTCAAAAATGTTCTCAACCTCCCGGCTGGATAACAGGTCTTTGACATTTTGCGTGATCCCGGTGGGGATGCCGCCCCATTTGCGATAGCGTTTCCAGATTTCGACACTGTACGAAGCCGTCTGTTCCTCCTTCAAAAGAAGATGGAACTCGTCAAGATAGTAGCGGGTCGTTTTATGGGCGGCGCGGTTGATGGTCACACGGTTCCAGACCTGATCCTGCACCACCAGCATCCCGATTTTCTTGAGCTGCTTGCCAAGCTCCTTGATGTCGTAGCAGACGATGCGGCTATTCACATCCACGTTCGTGTGATGGTTGAACACATTCAGAGAGCCGGTGACGTAGATTTCCAAAGCAGTGGCGATGTACTGCGCTTCCTTTTCATCCTGCGCACGGAGGGCGTTATACAAGTCCTCCAACAGCGGCATATTCTCCGGTTTCGGGTCATTGAGGTAGTCCCGGTAGACGATGCGCACGCAGCGGTCGATGATGGTCTTTTCCACAGGGGCAAGCCCATCCTTGCCGCCGACGATCAACTCGCACAGCGACAGAATGAAGTCGGATTTCAGGCTCAGCGGGTTATCATCGTCGCTGTAATCCAGATTCAAGTCCATCGGATTGATATAGCAGGGCGAACCGTCGTAGCCCTTGCCGGTGGGCGACAGCTTAATGACCTGACCGTGCAAACGCTCCACCAGCGGTGTATATTCGCCCTCCGGGTCACAGATGATGATGTCATCCTTGGGGCAGATGAGAAACGCATTGGTGATCTCGCGTTTTGCCGAAAATGACTTGCCGCTGCCGGGAGTGCCTAAAATCAGGCCGTTGGGATTTTTCAGCAGCTTCCGGTCTACCATGATAAGGTTGTTGGAAAGAGCGTTGATGCCGTAGTACAGCGCCTCCGAACCGTTCTGGAACAGCTCCTGCGTGGTGAAGGGGACGAAGATCGCTACGCTGGAGGTGGTCAAGCCCCGCTGAATCTCAATCTGATTCAGCCCCAGCGGGAGGCTGCTCATCAGTCCTTCTTCCTGCTGGAAGTCCAGCCGGGTCAGCGCACAGTTATATTTCTGCGCGATGCTGGAGGTCTGGAAGATGTTGTTGTCAAGCTGCCGGGGTGTGTCCGCCGTGTTGAGAATGAGGAAGGTCAGCAGGAACATTCGCTCGTTGCGGGACTGCAAATCCTGCAATAGCTTCTTGGCCTCTGCACCGTAGGTGGCAAGGTCGCTTGGAATGATGTCCATGTCGTACCCGGCGCGGACGGCTTTCTTCTGTTCCTCGATTTTGGACTTGTCCAAATCGGTGATTTTGCGCTTAACGGTCTTGATGGCGTTGACCTGATCCACAGACTGCACATGGAGATTGACGAGGACGCTGCTCTCCATATCCAGAAAATCCGCCAGCATCCGGTCATTCAGCTCCGGTGCCAGAATCTGCACGAAGCTGACTGCGCCCAGCTTTTTGCCCATACGAAACTGCCTGCCGGTCTTGAACTCAAAGGAGCTGGGCGCGATAAAGTCCTTGGTGGACAGCCCGGAGGGAGCCAGCCAGTCCCACGAAAAGCGGAAGGGCTGCGGCTCGTCCATGTGGAGCATCCCGTGCAGCAGGCGCAGGCGCTCCATCCCGTTCAGGGCTTCCGCCTGCACGCCCAGACGGCGGAAGTTGTTGAGGATATCCGTCTCGATGCGCTCCAATCGGGGCTTTGCGGCTTTCAGGCTGTCCGCCTCCACGCCGAAGGTCAGGTACTTGGTCTTGATAAGCCCGTTGTTGCCCCGTGCAAGCTGACTTTGCAGCATCCCGGTGTACTCGGTGCGGAGCTTGTCGAAGCAGTCGCCCTGCAAGGGGATGGCGATGCGCCGGGCGTAGGTGTCCCGCGTGGCGGAGAGGTTGATGAAGGAGAGCTGGAAACGGATGGAGGAATCAAAATAGTTGAGGAAGTCGCACCAGCCGTCGAAAATGGCGGTCTTGTCCTCGTTCTGGTTGAGCTGATAGTTGATATCCTGAAACTGCACGGTTTTCGTGTAGTAATTGTCCGTCACGCGGCACACGCCGTCGGGGTACATCCGCTGAAAGGGGATGCTGTCCTGGGCGGACTTCTTTCGCTTATCCTGACGCTTGGCTCTTGCAATCGCCGCATCGATCTGCTTTCGCTCGGCTCGTGTGAGCTTTCTTGCGGGGTTTTTGTTTGTGGACAATCGCGTAGACCTCCTTATCCAAAATATCCTGCCGGTTCAGCAGGTCGTAGAAATTGTTCGTCCTGTACGGGCGCTGTTTGGGGCGCAGGAAGCACACCTGCACGATGTTGCGGATGAGCTTCTCCGGCGGCTGACCGTTCTTTTCGTACATGGCCAGCAGGAAGAAGGGCAGCATGACCAGCATCATGCAAAGAGCCGCCGCGCTGCTGCCGATATGCCCCTTGAGCAGAAAGAAAAGCGGTACGCCGATGAGCGCGCCGCCGCCGAAGCACAGAATCTGCCGTTTTGTTAAATTGAACATGACCTTGGTTTTCACCGCGTTCAAGTCCTTGGGTACGGGAACGTATGCCAAATTTCATCACCTCCGTCAGTGAGCGTGGAACAGGCTCCTGGCAAGGGAGCTCGTCTTAAACAGCGTGAAGCACAGCAGCACCGTGTAGCCCATGCACGTCCAGATGGCATAGCTCACATCACCGTCCAGGGCAATGTTCTGCACCAATACCGCGTAGATGGCAACACATACAATGATAAGGAACGCTTGGAAGCCCAGGGCAAACAGGCTGCGCAGGTAGTTTTGACCCATCTGGCCCCACTCGTGGTTCATCATAGTTGCCATGGGGACAGGGGCCAAAGATGTGACCAAATATATCTCAATCATTCTCCCGAATGTAATAATGAAAATGCAGATCACCAGCGCCCACATGGTCATGCCCACAAAGAGGGATTGGAACCACAGTCCGAACAGCGGTCCCAGATCCATTTCCATCAGCCTCGGTTCCAGATCGGTCATAACTGAGGAAATGTCAATGGACGCATCCGAACCGATGATCCCTGCTGCCTGCGCTACTACGCTCTGAGCCATATCAAAGACGCCCATCACGATATTCCATGTGTTTGTGACAATGAGGATGGCGGCGGCTGATTTGAACACCCACTTGAAAATCATCCAGGTGTCCACATCATGCAGGTTGTTCTTGTCTGCGATCATCTGGATCAGGTCTACGGTCATCACGATAGCCAGGATCACGCCTGCAATCGGCACCATGATGGAGTTGGACAGATTCTCAATCATGCTGAAAATACTGCCATTCCATCCCTGTGGGGTCTGGCCTACCTGTACGGATATATCCGCGACTTGTTGGTTTACGCTGTCAAACATCCCCGAAAGGTTGCTCATAATGCCGCCCACCAGCATTTCTTTCAGCCAATTTGTCAGGGCTTCAAGTAAGAAATCCATACGGTGTCAACCTCCTTTCCGCCGCCCCCGCAAAACTGCGGGAGCGGCAAGGATTTCATACGGAGACGCTTAGACAGAGAAAAGCCCGGAGAGCAGAGGTACAAGGACCATGCCTACCACGGCTACACCAGCACCGGCCATGAGCTGCTTCATGCCCTGGCTCTTGGCGCCGGGGTTGTCGTTGCCGTAACCTTCCAGCAGGTTGATAACGCCCCAGATACCGAGACCGGCACCGAGCGCGATAACGAGGGTCTGAAGAACGGTGATTGCCTGTTCAAAAAATGCCATATAGTTTGTTAGCCGGAATCTGATTAAAAAATAGGTTTGTCATGTTTCATAGGCATACAAAAGCCGGAACAATCTGCCGCCCGGTTTCCGGGGGCATGATTCCGGCTGTCCTCCTTTTTCATTATTTTTTCTTGCGATTGTCCGCTTTGTACGCCAATGGCCCATAGAGGGCAGATGCGGCGAATAGATAAGATCACTCCCTTCTAAAGCGGAACGAAATTAAGCGCCCTTTGTGTCTACTTCATATACATCGCAGACCTCATTGGGCTTGAGTTTCAGCCTTGCGGACAAGAATGCTTCAATATCAAAAGCGTTCTTGTCATCCGCGTCGGCAGTGTACTTGAAATTGGGGTGCTTGGTGATGTCGTACTTATCCGAAAGGAAAGGACGCACACCGCGCAGCTGGAGGATACACTTGCCGCCATCCATAACAGCAAGCTC